>FUFK010719873.1_pt1 | contig 11463 bp, 10 predicted proteins | sample 1021851 | NCBI WGS metagenome assembly FUFK01 (sample SAMEA51879418, study PRJEB19060) | metagenome
GAATTAAATGCGGTTACAATTGAACTGCTTGATTCTGTTCTAACTAAACTACCAAGTCTTTTTTCTGTTACGGTGATTTTTGGCTGTGTGTAAAATCTTATCGGTTCTGTATTAATTTCAGTTGGGTTGATTATAATTTCTTTGGTTAATCTTACATTATAAATACCCTTCCAATCTTCAGGCACTTCCTCTACATCAGAGAAAGAACCTGNTGAAGTTGGTACAGAATCTAATTCACCTACTATTATTAGATTTGCNACACCTGGNCCAGTATCACTATATACTTCTACTGATATNCTACGTGAAGTACCCTCTAAGTAATCNTCAATTGGNTCNTAGTAGATAGAGTTACCTTCAGAATCNACAAANTCTATTTGTAGNTCGATACCNTCTTTCAGAAATGGNCCTGTNTCTATNAGAAAAGAACTTCTTCCTTGNGGNAAACTCTCTGGTAAATCCGTNAGAANAAAATGTCTGGATTCATTGAAATCATCAACNANCATATCNANNTGNTTTANNTTTTTNAGTGGATTGAATTTTTTAACTATGCTCATATTNATAATCTGTTTAATTATAAATATAAAACTTTCTAAAAAGAATAATTATTTATATATACAATGTATGGAGATTATCGGTATGAAGAAGAAATATTCATTTACTATAGAAGAGAGCCTAGTAGACTGGTTTAGAGTGTATGTTAAAGAGGAAAGCACCACTATGTCTGGCGTACTAAACCAGTATATCTTGAGTTTGAAGAGAGGGGAAACTAAACCTAGAAAAATATTATATTCTAATCGTAAATCACATTAGAAAAAGTGTTTTCTTTCTTTACCTCTAGTAGAGTATCAACAGCATCTCTCATAGAATCTATATGAGAAACAATCATAGTAAACTGAAATTGTGATTTTAGATACTGAAATAAATTATAAACAGAGTTTAGATTATCTGAATCCATTGTTCCCCAACCTTCATCAATAGCTAAAAAGTTAGGTGCTGGTAAGTTAGATACATTTATCAATCCTACACGCATGGCTAGAGAGGAGATAAATCGTTCCATACCACTAGATAATTCTAAAGGCCATACATTATCATCATCATATACTATGTAACAATTAATATTCTTACCATCCATCTCAAGTATCATAGAGAAATCTACAATCTGTGAAAGGATATCATTTACTGCACCTTCTATAGTTGGAAGTGCTTTGGATATCAATTCGTAAGGTATACCATCTCTTTTTATAGCATCCATATAATATTGATAAGCTGCATACTTACCTTCTAATTCTTCTACTTTCTTTATATTTTCTATGATAGTTTTTCGTTGAGTTTCTAAAACTTTTATCTCACCATTTACAGTTTGAAGTTTTTTATCGGTATCCTCTATAAACTGTTCTATCACATCAGATTGTTGTTGAGCGTCTTCGATTTCTTTATACAAACTTTTGTTAAAGATAATATCTTTTTCTTGTTCGTGATACAGATTAATCTTATCTTCTATAATTGCTAATTGACTAATCAGATTTTTTCTTTTTTCGGTAGTAAGTTTTTTCTCACTATCTAATTTACTGATATTAGTAGTAAGTAAACTGAGACTATTTATAGATTCATCCATTTGTTCTTTATGTGCAGTTATATGAGATAAACCGTTTATAATATCGTCTAAGTTATCAGATTGTTTTACAAAAGTATCTGCTAGCATTTTGTCATCATTCAGTTTCTTTTTAGTTTCCATAGCATCTAATGTAAATGGATTTGCCATACAGTAATCACAATCGGGATCGTATTCTAAATTACCTAATTTATTTATTTTATCAAGTTTATTCTGAACTTCTATTTTCAGTTTATCAATCTCAATCTGATTATTACTCTTATCTAACTTATATTGTTCTAACTGAGCAAACTTTTTATCAATTTCATTTTCTCTGTAGATTTTTATTTTTTCATTTAATTCGGTTTCCTCTACAGTATACTGTTCTGATAATGTCGCAATTTCACCAACTCTCTCATCTACTTTATTTAGAGAATTTGTTAAATTAATTTTTCTTTCTTGTAATTCATCTAAACTTTCTGCAGTTCCATCAACCTTTTTAAGTTGCTTTGTCAAATCAATTATTTTTTTGTCATATCTTTTTTTATCAGAAACCAATTCTTTTTTCTTTACATTAAATTCTTTAGAATCTTTTTTCATATCAACTAATTCTGTTTTGATTTCTGCTAAATCTTTATCATAATTGTTTTTACTAAATGACTTCAGTAAAGAATTAACATCTGATATCTCTTCAGATGCTAGATGATATAACTGATCGAAAACACCTATACCCATAAATTGTGCTAGTAAGTCTTTTCTTTCTTTTTGTGTCTTATCAATAAAAACAGTAGAGTTTGTTTGTAATGATAATGCTGTCATAATAAAGTCTTCGTATGTACCAATAACCTTACGAATGTTTACATCGGTTGTTCGTCTTTGGTCTCCGTTAAGAGATAATTTCTCACCCGCATCATCATATGTCCAAAAGTCTACATCAACCTTTACATGACCATTTCTTTGTTTCTTACCTCTTCGTTCTATAAAGTATTCACAACCTTCAACCTCTAATGTAGCTTTACAATAGAAATTGTCTTTTTTATTATTCAGTACGTTTAGTGCTTTGTAAGCTCTAGAGGATGTATCGAATAGACAAAATGAAAGAGCATCTAATAAAGAAGATTTACCACTTGCATTAGGAGCAAATATTCCAACTATACCATTTAGTTTTGTGAAATCAACTACATTGTTTTCTCCGTAACTAAACATATTATCAAACTCAAACCTTTTCACATCCCAAGTAATACCTCTCTGATTGTAATCATCAGCAGGTAACATTGTGTTCAAATCTTTATTGATTTTCTTAATATCTATAAGTGTATCATCATCTACAAAATGATTTTGTTTTAGATACTCTTCTATCAACCCATACTGGTAGTCTGCGTCTCTTACATCACCAACTGTTATTCTTTGTCCTCTGACTTTTTCTTGAGCTGTAAATGAATCTGTTCTTGTTACCGAAACCTCTTTGATTCCATATTGACTATGAATCAAAGTCATAGCTTTTTTCAACTGAGATGGTGTAGTATCTGAAACTCTAACTCTTAAACGAGCTTTCTTTGGTATATCAGGACAATCTGGTACTTTACCACTTTGAATGTCTATAGTATAATAGCCGTAGTCATTTGGTATCTCTATGTATTGTGACTTTCTCTTCGGAACATCCCACAGTAAATAACCGTGACTTAACCCCTCCCCATGATTCTGTTGAACCAGTGAGCCACAGTAAGATATAGTTTCTTTTTTATTGAGATGCTGTCTTTTGTGGATGTCACCTAGCAATCCCATATCATAACCTTTGAATTTAGATATCTTAACATCTGACGGCAAAAAGAATCCTAAATCCGTTTCTGACTTATCAACTGTTCCATGAAAGAGAACTATCTTTGTATCCCCATCAAAGTCTTTAGCCTCAATGTAATCATCTTCTTTTTCCCATACATCCCATACAACAAATTTCACATCAGCACATTTGTATACACCACTATGTTTTAAGTAGTGTAAATCAGAATGTTGTAAGTTGTTTACGATAGGAGAGAGTACATCCATACGAGAACGGTTATTTAAGTTACAATCGTGATTACCTGCAATGATAATTGTAGGACATATATCTGCCAGATTCTTAAATAATCGTGAGAGCTGATCGACTAATTCAGGCGACATTTCAGTTTTAGAGTGTGCTATATCACCACCAATATAGACTACGGCATTATCTTTATGTTTTTTTACTTCTTCATAAGTGCGTTCAAATACTTCCTCATATTCCTTATGTCGCTTTAGGTTACGGATTTGGATATCCGAAATATGATGTATATGTTTTAACTTACGAAAAGGTACTTTAACAACATTTTCTTTAATCAAGTATTATCCTTTAAAAACTTTTTTACTTTATCGATTTTACTATTTGGCACTAAGACGTCCCAAGCTGTTTCTTGAGATAGTCTACCGCTTTCATAGTATATAGTAGAACTACCCAAGCCAAAAACGTCATTGAGTTTTTTAAGAGTGTCGTTATCGTTAATGTGAACTTTCCATTCATCATCATTAAATTTCCATATATTTTTTTGTTTTGCCATTTAACTTCATCCTAATTAAATCAGAAAAAGATGTAGTTTGAGAATCTTTTATTAGATGAGTTACTTTTCTAAAACCCATATCAGATGGGTCTTTGTCTTTCATTCTCACCATCTTAACATCTATACCATTTCTCATAAGTACATCTGTCATTTTTATAGAATCCCAATAAGCATCATTGTCTAGCAATATATATATCTTACTAACTCTTTTTTCAAATATTTTTTTCATAAGAGACTTAGGTATAGTTTTACCGAATAGAGGTATAGCATTTCTCTTGACTGCTATAGCATCAAACACACCCTCACATAATATAATAGGCTCATCCCAATTTATAAATAATTCGAAACCAATTACATCTTTACTAACAGGTGGATTCTTATATTTCATACCACCATCAAAAATACTTCTTGCTATAAAGTAATTCAAATCACCTTTACTATCGTATGAGGGGATTATAACTCTATCAGAATACAAACCAGAATCACAGTATCCTATGTTATATCTAATCATATCGGTAGTACCTATTCCTCTTTTTTTAAGATGTGCTAAAGCATGTCTCTTTACTATACTATCACAATCATCAAGTATAGATTTAAATTCTTTCGGTAANCTTAGTCTTTTTACAGATTCCTTTTTAGTTTTGTATCTTTTAACATCACCAAATATTTCAGACAAATCATCATAGTCGTTTTTAGATGCGTTTAATTTTTTGAATAACTGAAAAAGATTATGTCCACCTTGATTACTAACCCAACAATGCCATTTACCGGTTTTGACATTTATCTGTAACTTAGGTTTATGGTGTGAAGTAAAAGGAGACCAATACATATATTCATCAGCTTTCTTTAATCGTCTACCACGATTTTTTATTACTCTGTTCAAAAGACTTACTATTTGCATATTAGTTCTATAAATTTTTCAATGTTAATTACGGCGTATGTTTTACTTCTGTTTCTTTTAAATATCAAGACAGGATCGTAAACACCACTATTTTCTTCTGCTTGGTTTAAGGAATCCCATATGTTCATTTTTTCCTGATTTTTACACTCAAAAGAGTAAGGAATAAGTTTACGAGCTGCTGGTGATAGTTTAATATCCTCTCCTGTTTCACCCATAATTGCTGAACGAATATCATCGGGTTCTAATTGATTAAAGCTTTCTAATAATAAATCTCTAACAGAGTTTTGTAGTCTCTTACCTTTATTTTTTGCAGACCTACTTTTCATAATTTTTCCCAAAATAAGTGTTTGTAATCATAACCTTTGATTTTATAAACTTCTTCGTAAAGTTTTAGATGCTTCATAGTTTCTTTTAATTTTTCAGTAATTTCTATTCCGTCTTTAAACCAGTTAAACACACTCAACTTACCATTTTTATTCAGTAATTTATCTGCATACTTTAAAAATAAAAACCACTCATCATCCAAACATTTTTTATTAAAAATATAAGTATCAAAAAATATACAATCGAATGTTATTTTACATTGTAAAAAGGTATCTATGTAATCTTGCCATACACCTTCATAAACTTTAGCATTCGGTATATCAATATTATTAACTATATTTGGATGGCATTCTATGATGGTGTGACTACTGATTCCAATCTTTTCGGCTTTCTTGTCAAAAAAGCCCAAACCATAACCGATGTTTAATACACTATCACCTTTACTTATAATACTCTCTGCGATATGATTGATTAATGGTTCTTCGAACTTATTCATAATGTTCATATCGTTATACATTAAATCACCGTCACTATTAAAAGTCAAATTTGTATTTATATAATCTTTTAATTCTTGTCTCATAATTGCTTAATAAGCTTTATTATTTATTTGCTTTACTTGTTATTGCTTATTATTAATGCTTAATTTTTATTTTGATTAAAAGGCATAGATATTTTATAAGAAAATCTATCAGAATTTTTCTATAACCAAATTAAAAATGTTAACATTAATAATATATATAAAGAAATTATTTCAAATACAAATTTATTTTTACAACCACTTAGATAATTCTCTTTGAGCAAACTTTTCTGCTTTTTCTTCCCACTTATTATCATCGTGTGGGTCTAAACCATCATAGGCTGCCATCGTACCTGCTTGAGTATATTTCTTCATAAACTTTTTCTTTCCCAATCTTTTAGCATCTAATGCATGTCCTATCTCATGTAAGATAGTTAGTAGAAAATCCTTTACAGACTTATAGCTAGGTCTAAGAGTGACTGTGTCTGTTTCCGGTACATATTCTCCAAAATTCTTACCTCTGCCCATTTTTACTTTAGACCTAAGTCCGTAAGAACGTACTAACTGTTTAGCGACTTCCATATAATCAATTCTTTCAGAAATAAGAAAAGAATGTTCCATCATCTTTTTAAAATTACCCATTACGCATCAAACCTTATTACTATAGATAAATCTAAATCTTTTTCATTCTTTATTGGTGCAGACAATGAACCAATTGCTATGAGTTGGTCGAAATCATTATATAAACCAACTTTTGTTATATATGGTCTAAATTCAGAGTGTGTAACAAAATTTTCATAGAATGGCGCAGCTTGATAAGAATGCTTGTAAGAACCAGAACTATACAATGCATCACCTGGTGGAAACAATCTCCAACTCTCAGAGCCCGATACGGTGATACTACCACTTCTATTTAGTGTAGCCGATATGTTCATTGTACCATTAAATTCGTTTTGCCCTATTACGCAAGTGTACTCGTGTTCATATATTGTCTGAGTAGCTTTATATTTTAAAGAGTATCCATCACTACCTCTTTTTTGTGCGACATCCACATAACGACTACCGGTATCAGTAATTACTATAACACCATGATCGTAAAAAACATTACCAACTACAGAACCTGTGGTTTGTGTTAACTTTGAAAAATCGAATTTGCCATTTTGATGTGAACCACTTTTGAAGGACGCATAAGAAGAAGAATATGCATTGTCATAAATGTTACCTTCCCCATCATCTTTGAGTAAAAGAGTTACACCAGTTGAGTCATCAGTTAATTCTATAGAACCAGGTTTTATTCTTTCACCGTATAAAGACTGAGGTACGGATATTACAGATGCAGATGTATGTAAAAATCTGAATTGTTTGTCTGAATTACCACCAAAATTATCATACGGGTCTATATGTTGAAACTCTCTTTTAGTAGTACCATTTTTCTGCTTGTAATATAAGTTATTAATTAGATACCAAGCAGGTAAATGATAAAATGATGTAGATGGATAAGAAGTTAAACTAGCAGATGATGTAGAAAAGTTTCGTGTACTACCACTAATTGCTCTAAAATTGTAAACATTACTACCACTATCCGTGTTGGCAACAGTAAACTCTTTAAATGTTTTAAATGGTGTTATTCTTTTATCGCCTGGGTCTAGTCGTTTGAACATGACCTATATCTCCCAGTTTAGAAATCTAATTTTACTTTTATAAGAGCCTCTCTGGAAAAAGATTTCAAAAGTGGTTTACTTAATTTAGCAACAGCCAAAAGTTCATTAGCATCATTATATAATCCAACTTGTGTTATAAAAGATTTTGGATTTTTAAAATAAGTTGGTATTGTAAAAGAACCATCTGAAGCCGTAGAAAATGTTGGGTTGGAACTAAAATTAAACTCCTGATTTCCTGCCCTCACAAAATAATGTTGGGAAGTAATTACCTCTTCTCTTCGAGCCTGAAATTTACCTGCAACACGAATTCTCTCGTAAAACTTGTTATTGTTATCACCGTTTGTATTACTTGCGGATACATGACCAAGTGATGCAGATGTATTCAATACCGGTCCATTGAAAACTAATATACCCAAATCAGGATAAAACAATCCGTATCCACCACCTTCTTGACTTGCAGCCGAAGTTTTAGTTACAGCTGTACCACTAGCAATAGAACCACTAACAATATTGAAAACTCTACCACCTTGATTTACGGATGGATTAGTTGTAGCTCCACTATCATCTATAAACTTTAAAAGTGTATTACCACTACCACTAATATGTAGTTCCCAATTACCTGGATCCATCTTTTCCCTCAAAAATTCTCTGGCGATAGAAATAGCATAAACAAATTTTGGTTTTATATGAGCACCCGTACCAGCAAATGTAAATTGTCTTTCATTAGGGCCTAACAATGTATTGGATAACTGTCTATATACTGCAGCTGATGCTCTCAATCCATCAACACCTAAAGCACCTTTTGAACCACTTCCATTGAGATGGCCATATGCAATTGAAAATTGTGCTTTTGCGGTAGTTGTTGATTGTGGATTTGTACCATACACATCAAAGTAATGTGTACCACTACTTCCGGATTGTGTTGAAGATGTAAAAAATGATGTTAGTGTACCACTACCATTTTCCCACATACCAGAAGATACTGTGTCTTTGATGTTTGAAATTACATCATTGGTTTGATCGAATATTTTATATACTGCCATTTTTTACTCCTTAGTCAAGTGCTACCGAATCGTTTGCGACTCTCACTGCATTTGTAATTGTTATTGATGAAGTTGCACCTGTATCATTTCCGATTACAGTTAGTTGAGTTGCCTTACCACCATCGGGTGTTGAGGCACTTAAAGGTATTAGTGATATTCTTACACTATTAGCAACAACTGTTTTACTATTTGGTGCATCATCCTCACCTAAAAAGAAAGGTGTCGAAGCACCTGGTGCTCCAGCTCCTGCCCCACTTGCTATTTCCATATTTACAACTGACTGATCGTGTAATATAAATGTGTAACTATTATCAGATACATTGGCTGTAATTCCAGCGACTGTTACTGATGGTTGATTCAAACCACCTGCAGCTGCAAAAGTTACGGAACTTGGGTTGAGTGTGAGTACAGGCATCTTGGAAGTATTCTTTGGTAAAGTCACAAGTTTGTATCTCATAACATGATTTTCATCAGGTAGTGCTTCTAGTAAAGGCATGTTTTCAATTACCTTACCGTAATAATCACTACCATTTGGATGTGAAACATCCCAAAGTTTGTAATCAACTTCATCGTCTGCCAGTGCGAACTTTGTTATGTTAAATGCATTTGTACCTTGTGCTAGCAACTCACGACCTTTTTTTGTTAGAATAGCATCAACGGTTATGGTTGTATTGTTCAAAAATCCCATAATTTACTCCTAAGATATGTTTTTTTAAATATTTGAAGTCATATATAAATATAAACTTCTTCAATTTTTGTTATTATTATTTACTTTTCTTACCACCCTTAATCACTTTCATTACATCTATAGGTTTGGTGGTACTTTTTCCTTGTCCTTTTTGTTTTCCTTTTGGTATATCACCCTTTTCTATTACAGACAATTCTTGGGGTGTAACTACTATAGGTTTATTATCAGATTCACCAGTTGCTTTCGCATCTAATTTATCACTTCCTTTTACATCTCCGCCTGTTTTAAATCCTGGTACTATACCATCACCTGTGGTAAGTGTAGAATCCCCGCCTTTTTGTGTAACAAGTTTTGTCGGTGATGTGATAACTATTTCTATTGGTGAACCACCATCTACTGTGGTATTTTCTGTATTTTTAACACCTGCATAAAAAGAATTAAACCTTGCAAGATTTTGGTCTGCAAGATTATCTATATCTACATCTTTAAAAGAAGATGAATTTACTATCCCCTTCGTTGCATTCTGTTGACTGGTATAAAATTTTTCTGTTTGTTGATTTCTACCTAAAATTCTTGAACCACTTATTATGGGTTGGTGTACTTCCTTTGGCTTTATATCCCCAAAAGTTACAGATGATGTTGCATATGAACCACTTCCTAACTGCTGCCATATAGACAAATCAAAGTTTCTGTTTTTGAAATCTGAAATAGTCGCCTCATATGTATTATAACTTCCAGTCCATTTATAATTTGTAGAACCAGTTTCGTAACTATTTACTAAAATCGTACCTGTATATGCGTCAAATGAAGAAACTGTCACCCCGCTGTTGTAAGATGATGTTACTGAAATTAAACCATCAGGCTCGGATATATCAATAGATGCGGTAAATGATAAATCTTCAAATATAGGTTTTCTACCCATTACGACTTTTGGTCTTTCAAATATATTTGGTTCAACCAAAACTCCTACTGTTGATTTTGCTCTTGCAGGTATCATTTTCTTTAGTTGTGGAAATAGAGATTGGTCATAATATTTTAGTAACCTGATATAGTCCCAAAAATTATTTGGTGAATTATACTTTTTCCAATACAAATCACTAGTGTATCTTAAACCTCTGTAACTGTGTTGTTGTGCATCTCGTGGATCACCTAAAAAATTGTCAAAGTTCAAATCGCCTACAGAATTTATTATGTCATTATTAATAACATCGGTTGGTGCAAAAAATATACCAACTTTATTTGAATCATTTGGTGCACTGTCATATGCACTATTCGTTGCTCTTTTGTTAATTTGCAAAACTTCACCAGATTTTATAGGATTACTTTCTATTCTCACCTTATTTGTTACTCTTCTCAAAGCACCGATACTTGGTATATGTGTTTTAGTCTCATCCACAACGTTACTGAAAAAGTTACCTGAAAAACCGCTATGTGAACCAGATGTTGTTGGTGTTGCTGTAGAACTTACATCTTGTATTCCAACTGTATCTGTTGCTAGATTCTTATTATCATTAAACGAATATCTTAACACTAAATTCTGATATGAGGATGTTTGATGATTACCCTCATAGGCTTTAGGATTAGATATATGATTTTTGAAGTGTTTTACACCCAAAGTTTCAGTCCAATGTCTGTATTCCATAATAGAACCAGAAAATTGAACACCGACATTTGGCTTTGTACCACTACCACCTATGTAGATAGTACCATCTGTTGCGTAATTTAGATTGAATGATGATGATGCAGCGATATCGGTGGACATTGTAACTGCAGAAAACATATTTAGCTTACTTCTACTTGCATCATACTTACCAACGGATAATTCAAATGACTGAGAAACATTACTAGCATCTGAACCAGAGGTTCTCCTTAACATCACAGAATAAAAATCACCGTCATAAACAGGTAGGTTTGATGAAGATACTTCCTTCAATCCATCAGAACCGCTAATTTGAAAAGCTACATAACCATAATTATCTACAGAATTATTGTCTTTTAACCTTATGTAAAAACTTGAGGATGGATTTGCTGATTGTTTTTCTACCAATATCTGATTCGAACCTGTAGCTGCTCTAAATCTAAATTCAATAGTATCTGGTTTTCTTTCAGTACCTGTTATACTTCCAGTCCACGGTGTAGTTACAAACTGAGAACCTCTGAAATCT
>FUFK010045800.1_pt1 | contig 11462 bp, 12 predicted proteins | sample 1021851 | NCBI WGS metagenome assembly FUFK01 (sample SAMEA51879418, study PRJEB19060) | metagenome
ATCAGTAACAGACAAATGTAAAGAACACTTGAGAATTAAAGCCGCTTTAGAGTTAGCCAAATCGAAAGATCAAGCAAGTTGGCTCGAAGTGAATTTTGATGATATGTCAGGAAAATTTCTAAGTTATCCTGACAGAAGTGAACTAAGTTCTGAAATCAATGAGAACTTAATTATTGAGTTGTACTCAAAATAATAGAGGAAATTATGGAAGATAAATTAAACGTTTTGGCACCTGAAGTTGCAAAAGTTGAAGAAATTGATAAAAACAACCTAACTGTTGTTTTAGAGCCTTTTGAAAGAGGTTTTGGTTACACCATTGGGCATAGCTTAAGAAGAATTATGCTTTCTTACATGCCTGGGGCCGCAGTAACAGAAGTTAAAATAAATGGTGTTTCGCATGAGTACGGAACAATTGAAGGAATCAAAGAAGATATTCTAGATGTACTCTTAAATCTTAAAGATATGGCAATTAAATTAGATGGACCTTCTGAGGCAGAAATTAAATTAGATGTTAAAACTCCAAAAACTATCACAGCAGGAGATCTTGAACTTCCAGCAGGAGTGGAAGTGATTGACCCAGACCATGTGATTGCTACACTCGTTGAACCTAAGAAGGTTTCAATGACTATGAAGGTAAAAACTGGAATAGGTTATGTTCCAGCAGAGCAAACAAACGATAAAAGTATAGATTCTCTTCATTTAGATGCTATTTTTTCACCGGTTAAGAGAGTTAACTATAAAGTTGAAAATACAAGAGTTGAGAATAGAACAGACTTAGATAAATTAATTCTTGAATTAGAAACTGATGGAACAATTGATGCAAAACAGGCTGTTAAGTATGCTGCGACAATTATGCAACATCAGCTATCTGTTTTTGTAGATGAAGAACTTGTTTCAAGAAAAGAGAAAAGAAAAGATAAATATGACTTTGATCCATTGCTTTTAAGATCAATCGAAGAGTTAGAGCTGACAGTTAGATCCACTAACTGTCTCAAAGCAGAAAACATATTTTTGATTGGTGACCTAATTCAAAGAAGTGAAATGGACTTACTTAAAACACCAAATTTAGGAAAAAAATCCTTGAACGAAATTAAGGATGAGTTGGCTTCTAGAGGGCTTGCAATGGGCACAGTTCTCAAGAATTGGCCACCAATGTAAGAATGAGACATAGAAAGCTTAGTAGAAGATTCAGCAGAACGTCATCACATAGGATTGCTATGATGAGAAACCTTGCTGCGTCTCTTATTGAGCATGAAGTCATCAAGACAACAGTTGAAAAAGGAAAAGAGCTAAGAAGGTTTGTAGAGCCACTTATAACTAAAGCAAAAGTTGATACTCTCCATAATAGGAGACAGATCATTTCACAATTAAACTCAAAAAGTGCAACGTCTAAATTGTTCTCTAATTTAGGCCCAAGGTTCAATGAAACAAATGGTGGTTATTTAAGGGTAATTAAAGCAGGCTTTAGAGAAGGCGACAAGGCAGACATGTGTTACGTTGAATTGACAATTCGCGATATAGAGCAAGAAGCAAAAGTTGATGAAGCATTAGTTGATGAAAATTTAGTCATGCCTGAAGGTGAAGTGCAAGAAACTAAGATTGAAGAAAAAGCTGAAACTGCACCTGTGCAAGAAGAAGTGAAAACTTCGAAAAAAGCTACAAAGAAAACTACTGTTAAAAAAGAAGAAACTAAAGAAGAGCCTTCACAAAAAGTAGAGGCTCCAAAGAAAGCCGCTACGAAAACAACGGAAAAGAAAGAGGTAGAAGAAAAAGCAGATACTCCAAAGAAACCTGTTAAGAAGAAAAAAGCTGAGAAACAGGAAGAAAAGAAAAGTTGGTGGTCAAGATTCTTTAAGTAATCTTCAACATTTGGCCTGTAAAAGATTTTTTACACTTTTTAATATCTTTAACATTTCCTTCTGCGACAATATTTCCACCACCATCGCCTCCTTCAGGACCAAGATCTATAATCCAATCGGCTAATTTAATTACATCCAGATTATGTTCAATAACTATCACACTATTTCCTTTATTTACAAGTTTATTTAAAACGTCCATCAACATTTGAATATCATAAAAGTGTAAGCCTGTAGTTGGTTCATCGAGAATATATAGAGTGTTTCCAGTATCTCTTTTAGACAATTCTTTAGACAATTTTACTCTTTGAGCTTCACCCCCTGAAAGGGTATTTGCAGCTTGTCCAAGTTTCACGTATGAAAGACCAACCTCTTTTAAAGTAGATAGCTTTTTTAAAACTTGAGGAACAGATTTAAAAAAGTCCATTGCTTCTTCCACTGTCATTTCTAGGATTTCATGGATGTTTTTATTTTTAAATTTAATTTCAAGTGTATCCTCCCTGAATCTCTTACCCTTGCAAACATCACATTCAACAAATAAATCAGGCAAAAAATGCATTTCTACCTTTACCCAACCCTCTCCTCTGCAGTTTTCACATCTGCCTCCTTCAACATTAAAGCTAAATCTACCAGGCTTGTATCCTCTTGTTCTAGACTCAGCAGTATTTGCGAAAATTTCTCTAATGTAAGTAAATAATCCTGTATAGGTTGCAGGGTTTGATCTTGGAGTTTTACCGATTGGGCTTTGGTCTATTGAAATTAGTTTATCTATATTTTCTTCTCCCAATATTTTTTTATATTCAGTTTTTTCCGGAACTTTTGAGCTATTTAATTTTGAATTAACTCCAGGTATTAAGGTGTGATTTATTAATGATGATTTACCAGAACCTGATACCCCAGTTATCGCTACTAACTTATTCAATGGAATGTCGATATTTATGTCATTTAGATTATTAGTCTTTGCTCCAGAAATATAAATAGAATTATTGCTATCTTTTCTTTCAATAGTTTTTAAATTTATCTCCTTCTCTTTTCTAAGATACTGTGCAGTTATAGATTTCTTTGAGGAAGTAATTTTATTAAGGTCTCCTTCTGCAACAATTGAGCCTCCATGAATACCAGCACCTGCACCTAGATCAATTATGTGATCAGCTGATCGAATCATCTCTTCATCATGTTCAACAACAATTACTGTATTGCCTAAATCTCTTAATTTAATCAAAGTGCTTATTAATTTTTGATTATCTCTCTGATGCAATCCTATAGATGGTTCATCTAAAACATATATCACCCCTACAAGACCTGACCCAATTTGACTTGCTAAACGAATCCTTTGTGCTTCACCCCCAGATAATGTATTTGCACCTCTAGAGAGATTTAAATAATCTAAACCTACATCTATTAAAAAAGACAATCTAGTAGTTATCTCCCTACTAATTTTTTCAGCAATTTCAAATTTATTACCCTCTAAATTAAGATTTTTAATAATATCGTTTGCGTCATTTATTTTTAAACCACTTATTTCAGGCAAACTCATACCATCAACAAAAACATTTCTTGAAATTGCGTTAAGTCTCTCTCCATTACAAGTTTCACAAGTTTTTTCCGAGATATAAGAGCTAATTTTTTCTCGAATAAAGTAAGAATCTGTTCGCTCATATTGTCTTTTTAATGAAGGAATAACACCTTCAAATTTTTCTGTAACTATTTTTCCAGTTGATAAATCTTTAAAAGATATATCTTTATTTGAACCCCACAGAATCGTTTTTTTTGTTTCATTTTTTAAATTATCCCAAGATTTATTAATGTCCTCATTAAGATGTTCTAACAATCCAATTAGTTTGCTCTGATAATAAGGTGTATTCCATGGTTCAATACAGCCTTGCGAGATACTTAGATTCTTATACTTGATTATTTTGTCTTCATCAAAATAACTGTTTACTCCAAGTCCATCGCATTCTTCACATGCTCCACTTGGATTATTGAAAGAGAATATTTTTGGCTCAAGTTCTTGAACAGAAAAATTACATTTGGGGCATGAATGCTTATTGGAAAGCCTGTATTCATTTTCATTTGATGCAATATCTACACTTCCTTGAGAAAATCGCAAAGCAGTTTCGATAGATTCTGTTAGTCTCTGTCTACAGTCGTCAGATTTATCTATTAATAATTGATCAACAAGGACTGAGATATTATGTTTTTTATTTTTTTCTAAGAGAGGAACTTTATTTATAGCATATATTTGATTATCAACTCTGACTTTGCTGAAACCTTCAGCCATCAATTGGCTTAACAATTCGATATGTTCTCCTTTTCCATCCATTATTATTGGAGAAAATACAGAAATCTTTTCACCCATTTCCTTCTTAATTGTGTCTGCAACCATAGCCACAACAGGCTTAGCATTTAATTCAAGCCCATGATCCGGACATTTAGGAATACCAACTCTTGCAAAAAGCAGTCTCAAGTAATCATGTACTTCAGTAATGGTGCCAACAGTTGATCTAGGATTATGAGATGTTGATTTTTGTTGAATAGAAATTGATGGAGATAATCCTTCTATAGACTCTAAATCTGCTTTATCCATAACAGATAAGAACTGTCTGGCGTAAGTTGACAGGGATTCTACATATCTTCTTTGACCCTCAGCATAAATGGTATCAAATGCTAAAGATGACTTGCCTGATCCTGATAAACCAGTGATAACAGTAAGCTTATCTCTCGGTATTTTTAGAGAGATATTTTTTAAGTTGTGTGCTTTTGCACCTTTGATTTCAATAAACTTCAAATTGATAACATGAAATGGAAAAAAGTATTATAGAATATATATATGTCAAACGGCCTAAATAAAGTCCTAATTATTGGAAATCTTGGTGCAGATCCAGAAATTAAATATACTCAGGCAGGCAGTCCTGTTGCAAATCTTTCAATTGCAACATCTGAAAGATGGAAAGATAAAACTACTGGAGAGCAAAAAGAACAAGTTGAATGGCACAGAGTTGTAATTTTTGGAAGGTTAGCTGAAATCGCTGAACAATATCTTAAAAAAGGGTCAAAAATTTTTGTGGAAGGTAAATTACAAACCAGAGATTGGGAAGATTCAGAAGGTAAAAAAAGATATACAACTGAAGTGATTGCTAGGGAAATGACGATGCTTGATTCAAAAGGAGATGTTGATGCTTCAAGTTCAGATTCTGGCTCATCTGCTCCTGCAAAAGATAATGATAAGTTTGAGGAAGATATTCCTTTCTAAACTTTTTTAATCACTATAGAGCCGTTTGTTCCACCAAAACCAAATGAGTTAGACAGAAAACAATTAATTTTTGTGTCTTCATTATCTTTTAATATTGGAAAGTTTTTGGCTTCAGGATCAATTTCTTCAATATTATGACTTCCACATAAAAAATTATTTTTCATCATAAGCAATGAGTAAATTACTTCATGTACACCAGCTGCTCCAAGTGAATGACCAGTAAGTGACTTTGTTGATGAGATTGGAGGAATTTTATCGCCAAAAACTTCCTTTATTGCTTTAAGTTCAGTTATATCTCCAGCCGGTGTGCTGGTACCATGTGTATTTATGTAATCTACTTTATCTAAATGCTCTAATCCTTGCATGCATCTACTAGCACCTTCACCAGATGGACTGACTAGTGAAAATCCGTCAGAGGTTTCATGACATGAAATTATTTCACCATAAATTTGTGCTCCTCTTTTTTTGGCAGTCTCATATTCCTCTAAGATCAGTATTCCACCACCACCTGATGGAATGAAACCATCTCTATTTAAATCATAGGGCCTTGATGATCTCTCAGGCTTATCATTGCATTTGGTACTTAATGCACCCATAGCATCAAACATCATTGCACCCGTCCAATGATCATCCTCAGAACCGCCTGCAATAACTGTTTTTTGCTTTCCATTTTTAATCAAATCAAAACCGTATGAGATACAATGAAGACTTGTTGAGCATGCAGATGCAATAGAAAAGGAAACACCTTTAGTTTGAAAGAATGTGGAAATAGCAGCAGACGTAGTGTTACCCATTGTTCGCGTTACAGCATAAGGTCCAACTCTTTTGATACCTTTCTCTCTTGCAGTATCAAACACATTTTTAAGCTCTCTACTTGAGCCTGTCCCAGATCCAACAATTACGCCAGTCGTGTCATTATTAATGTCCTCAACACTTAGCCCTGAATCTGCCAGAGCCTCTTCTGTTGACAAATATGCGTACGCTGAAGTTTCGCTCATGAACCTAAGCATTTTCCTATCAATAACGTCAAGATTTGGATTTACTTGTCCTGAGATGTGGCATCTCATTCCATTTTCTTTGTATTCAGCATTAAAAGTTAAGCCAGATTTGCTATCTAATAAGGATGCTAAAACCTCATTTTTATTATTTCCTAAGCAAGAAATAATTCCTATACCTGTGATTACTACTCTGTTCATGCAACTAATAAACTATTTAAAAATACTTTTAATTCATTCAACTTTCCTAGTTTAATAAATCTCTCTGTGTATTCAATGCAGTGATTTATTGCTACCTGCCTCTCATGGCGTGCTTTTTCAAAACAACCAGAATTTTCTAGAGTTTCTTTGAGTTGCAAAAAGTTACGATTTTCAACGGTCTTTAATACTTCTTTTTGTTTGTCTTTTTCTAAGCTCTCAAGTAAAAAAATCATTGGCAAAGTTAACTTTCCTTCCATTAAATCTTTATATTCTGCTTTTCCAGTCGTTTTTGAATCTTTGAAATCACTCAAATCGTCATTAATTTGAAAGGCTCTTCCAAATGCTAATCCAAGTTGTTCAAGCTCGCTAATATGTTTTTCAGACAGCTTTGCTTCGATGCCTAAACATACAAGAACTCCTGAAAATAAGACCGCAGTCTTTTTCTCAATTACATCAAAATAATCTTGCTTTGAAAAAGTAGAATTATCTTTGATTTTAAGTTGATTGAATTCACCTTCAATTAGAGCTTCGGCACAATTAATAAGCACGTTAGCAATAGCCGTATTATCAAACGAATTTAACCCTTGAAAAGTTTTTGTATATAGAAAATCTCCATAAAGTATTGCTTTTTTTACTCCCCATTTTTTTACGACTGTTGGCATATCTCTTCTGAGATCAGCTTCATCGATGATATCGTCATGAATAAGTGTTGATAGATGGATCAATTCGGCAGCAGAAGCAAGCTCAATTAATTTTTGTTTCCTTACACCAATTTCTGAACCATAGAGATAGATAATTTTTGATCTTATAAATTTGCCTGAATTTTTTAATACATATTCATTCATATTATTAATTTCAATGTTTTCAGATGTTGTGATATTGACCATTTTTGCCTTTACTTCCAGCAAAAATTCAGTTAAATTTTGTTCCTCAATATTAGACATAACTATATTTTAAGAAATGTACGCAATTATAGACACTGGAAATCAACAAGAAAGAGTTGAAGTTGGCACTGTAATCGAAGTAGATTACATTGCAGATGCCAAAAAAGGAGATAAAGTTAAATTTGACAAAGTTCTTTTACTTTCAGATGGGAAGACACCTCACGTTGGCCAACCTCATGTAAAAAAAGCATATGTATCTGGAAAAGTAGTGAGTCAAAACAAAAAAGATAAAGTTTATGCAATACAATTCAGAAGNAGAAAAGATTCTAAGAGAATTGTTGGACATAGAAGAAAAGTAACTACAATAAANATAGAAGAAATAAAAAATGGCTCATAAGAAAGCAGGTGGTTCAAGTAAGAACGGTAGAGATTCGAATCCTAATTTTTTAGGAGTCAAAAGATTTGGTGGTCAAAAAGTGAATGCCGGTGAAATTTTAGTAAGACAAAGAGGCACAAAATTTCATGCAGGCCTTAACGTTGGAATAGGTCGAGATGACACCCTTTTTGCACTAAAAACTGGAGAAGTTGAGTTCAAAACTAAAGGTGTAAATAAAAGAAAGTTCGTAAATATTAACCCAACCAAATAAATATCATGGCTTTTTTCGATGAAGCCAGAATTCAAGCAATATCTGGGAAAGGTGGCAATGGTTGCCTGAGTTTCAGACGTGAAAAATACATACCTAGAGGCGGTCCAGACGGTGGGGATGGAGGCAATGGTGGAGATGTAGTCGTCACCTTAGATAATAACCTTAACTCTTTAAATCATTTAAAAGGTAAAAAAGTTTTTGCAGCAAAAGCTGGAAAGTCAGGAGCTGGAAAAAATATGAAAGGTGAGTCAGGTGAAAATCTCTCTATACCTGTACCAAATGGGACAATAATACATGCGCTGGAAACTGGAGAACTAATTGGTGAAATAAGTCCTGAATCAGTTGAAATAATAATTGCAAAAGGTGGAAAAGGAGGACTAGGTAACGCGCGTTTTAAATCTTCTACCAATCAATCTCCCAGAAAAATAACTAATGGTGGAGATTCAGATAATAGGGAAGTGCTTCTTGAGCTCAGACTGATAGCTGATGTTGGGTTATTGGGGTTACCAAATGCAGGNAAATCAACATTAATAAGCAATATCACCAATTCGAAATCAAAAATAGGTAATTATGCATTTACAACATTAGATCCAGAATTAGGTGTGATGGAAAACGAAATGAAAAAAATAACNATTGCTGATTTACCTGGCATAATTGAAGGAGCTTCACAAGGCTTGGGTTTAGGTACTAAATTTTTGAAACATGCTTACAGAACAAAATTTTTACTGCATTTAGTTGATGGAACACAAACTACAAAAGATGCGTTGAAGTCCTTTGACATAATCGAAAAAGAGTTGGCAGACTTTCATTTAGATTTTTCACATCAAAAAAGATGGATATGTATTACTAAAACCGATCTTATTGAGCAAGAATCTTTGTCAGAGCTAATTCGTGAATTTCAAACTAAATATTCGTCAACTGCCATATATCCAATTTCTTCTGTATCTGGAGATGGTCTCGATATTCTCAGTGAAGAGTTATTTAAGCAGATTTAACTTGTTTATTTAATCTGCTTTTTATCCTGGCAGCTTTATTTTTGTGAATAACACCCTTGTTTGCCATTTTATCTACAGTCGATTGAGCTGATTTAAAAACTTCAGCAACCTTCTTATCTTTTGTTTCAACTGCTTTTGCTGTAGCCTTAACAGAAGTTCTTACCATAGATCTTTGGGCATGCTTAAGTTCATACCTTTTTTTATTTTGTCTGGCTCTTTTGTCAGCCGATTTTGAATTTGCCATTAATATTTTCCTTTTGCTTGGTGGAGGCGGCGGGATTTGAACCCACGTCCGTCATCACTTTCCCCNAGCTTCTACATATATAGATTCATCAATTAATTTCATCTTTAGTATAGCCTGATGATCAAGACATACTAAGCATAGTCCAAAAATTCACTTTATAGTTGGACAGGCTATAAAGCTACTCCTACAAAATGACCACTATCAAATGTTGTAGGCCACAAATGATAGCAGGTTGACATTAAGCTGCCAATCTATAGTTGTAGTTATCTGCAACTAAATTTTTAAACAAATTTTNACGAGTTATGTTTTTGCTCGATATGCGCTTTGGGTTCCGTGGTAGACGTCAAAGCCTAATACGCCCCCGAACCGGNAATAATAAAGCTTATTTAAACTTTTTTAAAGCCCTTTCTTCATCCCTNTGNATGTCAGCANCTTTTTTAGTTTGTTTTTTNTCGATATTCTTTTTNCCNTTCGCTANTGCTATCTCTAATTTGGCAAGATGTCCTTTCCAGAAAAGCTTAACAGGCACNCAAGTTTGCCCNTTNGCTGATATNGCAAATAAAATATTTTTTAACTCTCTTTTATTNAGTAATAGCTTTCTAAATCNTCCAGGNTCTGTTTGATCTTTTTGATTAATATAGCTNGCTGGNTCAATTCTNGCACCAACNAAAAAAAGCTCTCCNTTTATNTCNTTTATATANGCTTCTTTAATATTAAGTTTNCCTTCNCTTAAAGATTTAACTTCCCANCCTTCAAGCATTAAACCAGCAACAAAAGTTTCTTCCAGAAAAAAATCAAATCTGGCTTTCTTATTTGTTGCTACAGTTTTACTATTCATAGGTATGATTCTACAAGATCAAGTAAAAATATTTTGCTATTCAGGGCTTATACCTTTCATTTTTATTCCGATAGTATCTTGGATATCCCCAAAAATAGCATTCGATTATTACTTGATTCTGTTTTTTTTCGCCTGGTCAATAATGATGGCAACATTTATGGCAGGCACATTATGGGGGTTATCGATAAAATCAAATGAATCTATTCTAAGCTCAATAATTACTTTTTCTTTGGTTTTTCTTTTGTCACTTTTCATTACGTTTTCTGCTGAAAATTATTTAATTCTTTGTCTTTTTGCTCTTCTTTTAATCTATGAATACATTCACTTTTCAGAGAGAAGACTGATTGAAAAGATTGAGTGGTATAAAGAAATAAGATTCCACCTAACTTTTTCAATCAGAATTTGCCATTTACTNATGATTGGGTTTATATTTACTAACCAATANAAAAAACTATGGCATCACAATCAAGTCAATGGAATAACAATACTGCNTTNTTATTAGCNGCGACAGGTTCTGCTGTTGGTCTTGGTAATATTTGGGGATTTCCTTACAAAGCTGGTGAAAATGGTGGTGGATTATTTGTACTTCTATATATTTTCTTTGTTATTACTCTCGGTCTGCCAGTATTTATGGCTGAAGTATTTATTGGTAAGAAAGGTAAAAGTAACCCAGTTTCATCGATTGAAACATTAGCTAAAAAATCAAAATCATCTTCCAAATGGAGCATAGTTGGTTATGGTGGAATACTTGCTAGTTTAATAATTGCAGGGTATTACGCGGTGATTGCTGGTTTTGTCATTAATTATGGCTTCATATCAGCAGCAGGCTTAGAAACAGGAGCAGCAGCAGCAGTTTACGAGGCTGAAAAAGCAAATTTCTGGGAAATGACGTTTTGGTTTTCTTTATTCTTGTTTGCTTCAGGATTTGTAGTAGCGAATGGAATCGATAAGGGGATTGATAAGGCAATGAGGTTTTTATTGCCTATGCTTTTCGTTCTTGTTATAGCCATGGTTGGTTACGGAGCGGTAGCAGGTGATTTTTCAAGCGGACTTAATTATTTATTTTCATGGAAAGCTGAAGATTTTTCTGCTGGAACTATTCAAGCTGCTATAGGGCAAGCATTTTTCTCAATGAGTATAGGTATGGGCACTTTAATGGCATTTGGATCATATATGCCTTCTGATCAAAAAGTATCTAAAGCCTCTGCAGTAGTCGTAACAGCTGATACAGGTGTGGCGCTTCTTGCAGGTTTAGCAATTTTTCCATTAGCCCTGGGTCTTGGTTTTTCACCGAACGCTGGAGATACTCTTGTTTTCGTAACAATGACCGAAGTATTTGCACAGCTTGGTTCTGTAGGCCAGTTTGTTGGCCCATTATTTTATTTCCTTTTAGCTGTGGCAGCTTTCAGTTCGATGATTTCTATTCTTGAACCAAGTGTTGCCTATCTAACACAAAAACACTCAATGACTCGAGCAAAAGCATCAACTTATGTTGTAGCATTCTGTTTTCTTCTATCACTAATAAGTGTCGCAGGACACAATGTGTGGA
>FUFK010017110.1_pt1 | contig 11461 bp, 10 predicted proteins | sample 1021851 | NCBI WGS metagenome assembly FUFK01 (sample SAMEA51879418, study PRJEB19060) | metagenome
TCTTATTGTTTCAAAAGCAATTGCATCGATAAGTTCAAAATTAGGTAAATGGGAATTTATTATGTGCGGAAAAGGAACTTTAGAACCAAAATGTAAAGAAATTTTGAATAATTGTAAAAACGTTACATTTACAGGGCAGTTGGAAATAGAAAAATTAGCTAAAATTATAGGAANAGCAAAACTCGTTATTTCACCGTCATTATCTGACAGCATTCCACTTAGCATTCTGGAGGCAGTTGCTTGTGGAACTCCTGTTGTAGCTAGTAATATTCTTGCCAATCAAAAATGGGTAGACGCTGGATTGCCAGTGACAATATTTGATAAGCATAGTGTTGAAGATCTTTCCCAAAAAATTTNCGAAATTGCTACAAACAATAATTTTTTACAAAATGCGTTGGAGAACGGCCCTGGGTTAATCAAAGATAATTTCGATTGGGAAACACAATCAAGAACACTAGAAAGAGTATATTTCGATTTATTGAGATAATTTACACACAATAGTTAATACCCAGCTAACTTGTATTGATTATCTCATGAGTAAAGTTAGAACCTCTGCTTATCGCCAAACTCCAACTCCTGAAGGATTAAAAGCGATAGAAAATGGNACNCTAGATTACTTNGATACTGAAATGTANGCTAACTTCAATACTGAAGTTTTAGAAGAATATTTAGAAGAAAAAAATAGAGGNGATGGNTTTGGTTCNACNAAATGGAAATGGAACCAAATGCTCTTAGGATTGGCAATTGGAATTGTATTTGCTATNATTAACCAATATGTNGGATTGAAGGTTGGAATGATTGTCTCAGGCTCATGGTATGTTGCTTACNTATCTGCTATGGCNCTNAGATGGACTCCNGGAGAAGTAAACCTTTCNGCTTCAGCNTCNACTGGTGCNTCGATGGTTTGTACTGGATTTGTNTTCACATATCCTGCGATTTACTTNCTTGCTTATTCTCCAAAGTACGAGATGAACGGGGAGCAATTGATAGATTCGTCTTTACTTTTACCTGATTCATGGGCTTTAGCTGGAGTTGCAATGGTAGCTTCCATCTTGGGTGGGTTTCTAGGTTGTTTATATTTCATAATTTTCAGAAGAGTTTGGTTAGTAGAAGATCCATTGCCTTTACCTGGTTTTGAAGCNAATATCAANCTNATGGANATAGCTGGAGAAACATCAAAAGAAGGTGGAATGGAAAGCGCAATGCATTCNATNNGATTAGTTGGTATTTCTACTGCAATCGTTATGTTTTTCACTTTCTTAAGAGACTGGCCATTGTTAGGAACTGGAGCTAAAGATGCCGCTGGTGATGAAATCAAAACGTCCGTTCTAAGTTCTGCTCTCGAAGGTTCCAAATGGTATGACGGAGGTGATCTAACAGTTCCAATGGATAGCTCATTAACAAATTACACGTGGCTAGGTTTCGGACTAACGCCGATGATGATTGCAATCGGATGGTTCATGAAATTCCGAGTTGCTCTTTTAGTTAGTTTGGGAACATTCTTTACATGGTTTGTAGTTACTCCACTAGCTTATCAATACGATTATCCTTTCTATTATCCCCTAGATGGGAACTATCATTCAATCAGTCAGTATTCTCCAATGGGGTCTATCATGTCATACAGCTATGTTGCAAGACCAATGGCAATTGGGGCAATCTTAGGTGGAGGGATTACTGGATTACTAAAGATGGCGCCTGTTTTCAAGACTACTGCCTCAGATGTAATTGATATTTTCAAAGGTGAAGGTGATAACGCGTCCAGAAAAGATTATGTGAAAGGAAAAGGCTGGTATGAATGGCCAATTAGTCACATTCCTGTCCTGCTAATTGTTTCATTAATAGGAATTACCGTAACTTTTGCAACTCAATTCGGATTTCTTGCTTCCTTCATATTTTCGCTAGTTCTATGTTTGACAACCTTTGCGCTAGGTGCAATAGCTGTTAAAGTAATGGGAGAAACAAGTATTGAACCTGTTTCTGGAACTAGCTTTATTGTTCTTTTAATGCTTGTTTTAGTGTTCAAAGCTATTGGATTGAATGAAAGTGACACAGCTATCCTTGCTCTGGTTGGAACTACCGTTTTCGGAGGTGCAATATCGATGTCTGGAACTGTAATCGGTGATTACAAACCTGGATTGTACGTTGGNAATAGACCAATGCACATTATGAAAACGGAATTAGTAGGAATTGTACCTGGAACTATTGTTGCAGCTCTTTTCGCTGGATTATTATCGCTCGCATTAGCAAGAGGTGATCTGGTACTTTATGCGCCNCAAGCAAATGCNTTCGCTGCTTTTGCTCAAATAATGCTCGGGGGCCAAACTCCTTGGGGATTGTTGGGAGTTGGAATTATTATTGGGATTTTTATGGAGTTACTTACCGGAATGGGTACTGCTTTTGGGCTTGGAATGTATTTGCCAATGGTAGTCACTCTTCCGATGGTTGTCGGAGGTGCTTTGAGAGATTATTGGGAAGCTCGTTTCCTTGATGCTGCAGTTGAAAAGGAAAATCTNAGCGAAAAGCAAAGAACTATGAGATTGCTTAACACATACATGATTGCAACAGGCTGTATTGTCGGTGAAGCTTTGCTCGGAACCTTCCTAGCAATCTACTACGTTCTACCTTTGATTACAGGATAAATCATGGATATCGCGGTTATAATTTCATTTATCTTTTTCATGACCATTTTTGCAGGAGTTGGTCTTGCCTCAATGAGAGTAAAGAAAGACACTACTGATGATTATTTAGTTGCTGGAAGAGGGATGAGTCCTTCTCTTGCTGCACTATCTGCAGTTAGTACTTGGAATTCTGGCTACATGTTCATTGGTTTCATTGGATTCACGTATACTTTGGGATACCCNGTTGCTTTTCTGGCCTTCATGTCCACATTAGGGCAGTTNGTCGCTTGGATGTGGCTGTACAAATTCATTCAGAAAGAAGGNCGTGAAAGAGGNGTCCGATCNTTATCTTCTTTNGTTGCCGAAAAAGCTGGAGCNCCTGAAGCNAAGCTTGCCGGCATTCTTTCTGTTCTATTCTTGAGTGTCTACGCAGCTGCTCAACTAACTTCTGGTGGAAAAGCTCTTTTCGTAATGATGGGGTGGCCTGAAGTTGTTGGTATTCTNATCGGATTTGTNNTAGTTGTCGCTTATTGTTATGCTGGAGGNATCAGAGCATCAATTTGGACTGACGCTGCTCAATCATGTGTAATGATTGTAGGATCTACTATCTTGTGTTGGATTAGTGTTCAAGAAGTGGGAGGTTTTTCAGGCCTAAAAGACGGATTAAATCAACAAGACCCTGCTTTGACTAATTTCCTGCCTCCTGGGCTAATGTTCGGTTTGACTCTTTGGATTGCTGCTTTCTTCTTGGGTGGACTAAGTGTAGCTGGACAACCTCAAGTTGTCTCCAGAGTTATGACGCTAGGAGATGACAAAGATCGAAAAGAAGCAATGATTTGGTTTTTCGTTTGGCAAACTCCTTTCATTATTCTAATGCTAATTATTGGATTGGCTAGCAGAGTATTGTTTACAGACAGTGATTTCGACGCCGAACTTGGCTTACCTATGATGGCGATGGAAACAATGCCAGCAATTGGTGTTGGAATGATTTTGGCATCGATATTCGCTGCAACTATGTCTACTGCTGACAGTCAAGTTTTAGCTTGTACTGCTGCGATTACAGATGATATTAAACCTGAATGGAATCAAGATCATAAAACCACAAAGCAAGTCACGATTGCTGTTGCTGCATTCGCCACCCTCATATCTGTAGGTGGATTGTATGTTCCTGGCGGAGATTCTGTTTTTCAATTGGTTGTCTTTGCTGTGTATGGGCTTGGTGGTGTTTTTGTTCCTCTGCTAATAATTCGATGGGCAGGATACAAACCAGACACTACGCATTCCGTTTCAATGATGGTCGCTGCCTTTAGCGGCGTTTTCATCTGGACATTACTTGGATATGATGGTGCAGATGGTGTTTTTCCTTCAGTTCCTGGAATGGGAGCTGCATTTGCCACACACTTTACTATGAATTATATTAGAACGCCAAAGGTTGCACCTCTTGGAAGATTTAACTTACCTAAGAAAAGCCAGTATGGCGCGGTAGCTGCAGCGATTCTAATTCCATTCGGAGCTGCTGAAACTATTTACTTTGTGGGCGCTCCAGAATCAACCAAAGGAGCAGGTGGCGTAGGAAATTATTCTATTTCNGGTGAAATATCTTACGAAATTTTGGGAAATAGCACCGAATATGTCAGTGATGGCGAAACCCTGATGATTGATTTGAATACCAACAACATTGAATGGGCTACTGATAACCGAAATGTGGTAGGCGTTCAAGTAACACTTACCTACAGTGAAGATGAAACTAGCAGTGGTGCGGGATGTGCTGCTCCAGGAGCCTCACAACCTGATCCAGACACAATCACTGGAACTATAACTCACGATGAATATAACGTAACTGAGAGTGGACAAAACCAAGGACAGGGGAGCTCTTCACACTCACTAAATGTTGAATGGTTTAATTCTACTCTATTTTTTACTGGCAATGCAACTAACATGTCTGAATCAGAAATAAAAAATGAGCTGGACTCAATGGGTGCTGGGTTAGGGTTGTATTTTTTGGAAATTAACGTAGAAGCTGAAAGTAATGATGGTGTAGGATGTAGCCATACTGATAACGGTGAAGAAGTCGAATATTTAGTCGAAGTTATACTCCTTGACTATGAAATTACCCCTGCTTAGTGACGAGGCTAAGTATCTTATAAGCCCCCAGTTTGAAAGTTTAGGGATAGTTAATGGCAAAAGAAGAATATGAAACTCCGCTTATTGATGTTTACAACCGAACTCACATGGATGCTCTCCATGAGGATGGAAGCTGGTATCACCAGTATTTACCAGAAGGTGTTTTTTTAGAAGACTTAGGGCAAATTATTGAAGAAGAATTAATTAAAGCTTACAATGAGGTAGAAAGAGAAGCCGATGACTTCTTTGAAAAAGAAATTAGAAAAAGATTTGAGAAAATCTTTGCCCAAGCAAATCCAAAAGATCTTCGTGGGCTTTTACCAAAGAAACCTCCTGTTAACTGGGCAGAATTGCCTGTAGAAATTCAACGTGAAATGCAAATTATGCATGATAATGCTGGCAGTGAAGGTATTACAGAGAGAACATTGAAAAAGAGGGTTCGACAATACCTAGTTGACCAATTTATCATAGACGAGTGATTAAAATGGCTAAAAAAGACGTAACAAAACCAATCAGCCTTGACCCCCGCGGTGGCCGTCCTAGAGAAAAATGTGTGACGTATATCGAGGGAATTGACCGTATTTTGAACGGTGGACTTCCAATTGGAAATATTGTATTGTTGGCTGGAACTGTGGGTTCCGGAAAAACAACTTTGGCAATGGAATACTTGATTAACGGGGCAAAAAACGGAGAAACCTGTTGTTACATCTCTGTTACAGAGCCTTCATCGAAAATGTTATCAAATTTACAAACATACGGATTCTTTGATGATGCGCTCGTCAAAGACGGACGTTTGAACATCTTTGATTTGACTGTTATCAATGACAGACTAGGTGTTGAGAGATTAGATGGTACTTATTCTTCAAAAGATATGGAAGCTCTACTCGGTGCATTCGAAGATATTGTAGATGAGTTGGGAGTTACTAGGTTGGTTATTGACTCTATAACTGCTATTTGTTACCAATTACCTGATAAAGGAAGTATCCGTAATTTCATTTTTAGATTAAGTCAATTCTTGAGTACTTTTGGATGTACAACCATGTTAATTTCGGAAACCGTTGTTGATTCTAAAACTCAAACTTATTCTATCTTTGGAGTCGAAGAAGCTGTTGCCGATGGAGTTATTCTAATGGGTAATATCATACGCCAGGGAGACTTACTGAGGAGTCTACAAGTTGTTAAAATGCGTGGAACAAAGCATTCTCGTGCTAGACACCTTATCGAATTAACGCCTGTTGGATTGGCCGTTGTTCCTCTACTAAAATGGGGACAAGATGGAGGACAAGCGTTTACATGAGCATTAAGGATACTGCTCAATCCATTATCAAAAGTATCAACGGCGGTGACACACTAACAAGCGTCAGCTTAAGTGCTGAAAATTTCCATTCTGATACTGTAAAACTTGTTTCGGTATTGGTGGGTAAAAAATTAGGAGGAATTTATGTTACTACATCAAGACCTTCATCACACATTAGGGCTGAACTGGAAGAAGCCGGAGCTGATCTTTCTGACTTATATTTCGTTGATCTAGTTTCAATGACTGTCGGAGGAAATACTTCAGACCCTAGAACTTTGTTCATTGAATCTCCAACTATGCTAGAATCTATTCTTTTGAACATTACTTTGTTAGAAAGACGTCTAAAATCTAAACGTAGGTTTGTAATGTTCGATTCTGTCAACGGATTAAGTATCTACTCTGAACCAAAAGTTTTGAGAGAATTTATTAACGTTTTAGGAAATTCTATGAGGATCAAAGAAATTTACAGTATGTTAATGACTGTAAAAGAACAAACAGACGCAGAATTAAATTCTGCATTAAATTTATTATCAGATAAAATGATAGGTGAATAAAATGGCTGAAAAAATAGTTTCAACTGGAATTGAGCGATTAGATGAGGCATTAATTAACGGTGAAGGTGTCGTATTAGGAAGTTCTATCTTAATTGAAGGGTCATCTGGATCTGGAAAAGAATTGTTGTCTAAACAATTTGCTTCTGCAGGAGTCGGTTCCGAAACTGTTGTATATTTCTCAACCGATGAAACCTCCGATGAGCTTATTGATATTTTTGAGCAATACCGATGGGCTACCGATTTACGTATTGTTAACGTAGGAACTCAATATTTTGAAAAAGTTCTTTCTCGTGAACTCCAAGCTTCTAGATTCAAACAAGAAGGATTATCTGTTTCTGAATTAAGAAATCTAGGATCTTATGGTTCTACATCAGATCAAATTAATTTTGTCGCAGATATGACTTATGAAATTTCTAAATTGCAATCACCTTTCCGTGTCGTTATAGATTCATTAGATTTCTTTCTACAGTACTATAATCCGCTTGAAGTATTGTCTGCAGTAAGAACGATTAAGGAATATGCACAAGCAAATGGAGGTACTGTAATGTACACTATTTCTGAAGGTGCACATGAACAAAAAATTCACAGTCAATTGGAAGCTATTTGCGACCTAGTTATTCAACTAGAAGTCGGTAGAATGGCTGCTGAGTTTGAAAACCGTTTAATTATCAAAAAGATTCGAAATCATCCTGAAAAAGCTGCTGTTATGATTTATGCTGTAACAGATAGTGGATTAACTCCAGAAATGATTACTCGTGTTGCTTGATGCATAGTTAAGTAAATTGAACGACTCCCAGATTACGGAATCACAGAAGAAAGGCGCTAAAGTATTCTACAGATTACCGAAATGGCTATCAATTTCTGTAAAACTTCTAAATGTAATTTCAACAAAATTAACTACAAGATTCCTTTGGAATGTATTTACAAAACCGTTAGACTTTAGAATGCGAGATGTTGAAAAGAACTTTTACAAAGAAAATAAATCTAAAGATTTTTTCTCAGAGACCTCCAATAAAACTATTAAAATTTATAATATAGCAGGAACNGGTCCTAAGATCCTTTTTGTCCACGGATGGAGTAGTCGAGCTAGTAAATTTCATAAGATTATTAGTGAATTTAAATCTCAGAATTTTGATATTACTATGGTTGATATGCCTGCTCATGGCCAATCTTTATCAAAAAGAAGTCATTTACCTGAATTCTCTGATGTAGTTTACGACTTATCAAAGAATAATGGACCGTATGATACGATAATTGGCCATTCCATGGGGGCAATTGCTGCACTAAATGCTGCAAACATGGGTCAAAAATTTAGAAATATTATCCTTATTAGCCCGGCAGCGTATAGAATTGAAGCTATTTTTAGAAATTTTGTTTCTCTCTTTGGATTATCTGAAGACTTTTACGTTAAAAGTATGTTCGATTCCTTTGAGGCTAAGGATGGTCGAAAACCTATCGACTACGGACCAGATAAATTCGCTTCAGATATCAAATCAAGATGTCTTATCATTCATTCTGAGGATGACGCGCAAGCTAGCTTCAAAGTTGCCGAAAAAATTCACGCTGATATTGAAAATAGCAAATTAATTATGACTGAAGACTTAGGCCATATGAGAACGTTAACTGATGAAAAGGTTATTACAAAAATAGGCGAATTTATTTCATCATAAAAATGCTTACTTGGCTATTATTTTATTTTAAGCTTTACTGGATTTAATATTTTTAGCAAACTACATAAATTGGGTTCAAATAGACAGCTATGAAAGAGATCGTGGTGAGCTCGATGGCTCCGAAACCGATCGGTCCTTATTCGCAAGGTGTCGTGTCTGGAAACTTTATTTTCCTAAGTGGTCAAGTTGGCCGTAAACACGATGCTACAGATTTAGAAAATGGTGTAGCTAATCAAACAAGGCAAGCTATTCTAAACATAAAGGCCGTTTTAGCCGAAAAAAATCTAACTTTAGATAACGTAGTAAAATCAACTGTTTTTCTTGCAGACATGAATGACTTTGCCGAGATGAATGCTGTCTATGCTGAATTCTTTGATGAAGATACTGCTCCTGCTAGATCCACAGTACAAGTTGCTGGCCTTCCATTGAACGCTGAAATGGAAATTGAAGTTATGGCTTCATTGGACTAATTATGTACGTTATAAGTGGCTCAACTCACCAAAGATTAGGTGCATCTTTAGCTGAAGAAATGGATGCTGAATTTTGTGGTGTTGTTAATCGGCATTTTCCCGATGGTGAAAGATATATTCGTGTTTTAATGGACGTAAATGGTCAGGATGTTGTTGTCGTTCAAAATACTTTTCCTGACAAGAAAATTGTAGAGCTTCTCTTAATTTTACAAGCTGTAAAAGAAGCTGGAGCAAAGACAATAACTTGCGTTATCCCATACATGGGATATTCAAGGCAAGAACGTATTTTTCAATCAGGAGAAGCTCGTTCTGCAAAAGCTATTGCTAGCGTAATTGGTGGAATGTGTACTCGAGTTTTTACTATCAATGTTCACACTCCTGAAATTTTACAATTCTTTGGATGTGAAGCTAATGATATCAACGGCTCTAGAGAAGTTGTAAGATATTTGAAAGGGTTCGGCCCAGACATGGTTGTAGCTCCGGATGAAGGGTCTAGGGATAGATGTACTCTCGCTGCTGATTTACTCAAAGTTCCTGTTCACGTCATGAAAAAAGTTAGAATTGATGGACGCACAGTAGAAACTACTTCTGGACAAGTAAATGTTAAAGGATCTACCGCGGTAATTCTTGACGATATCATTTCTACTGGAGGAACGATAGCAACTGCTGCTAATATTCTACGTGACGGAGGCGCTGAGAGAGTCTTTGCTGCTTGTACGCACGGTTTATTCATTGAAGACGCTGCGAACAGATTACGCGTTTGTGATGACATTTTGAGTTCTGATACCTTGGAAGGGGTTTACACTAGATTTTCAGTTGCACCTGCAATTGCTGATGCACTGTAATGTTCTGGAAAGGGCCTCTGTTTACAAAAGATGGATTTATTGATACTTGTATTGATTTAGAGACTTGCGAATTTATTAGTAAAGAAAAAGAAGAAGATGGGATCCTTGTTCCTCTTTTTCGCAACTGTCATACTCATCTAGGAGATACTGGGGCAAGAAAATCACTGCCTGATGATCTTAGTTTGGTTGAGTTAGTTGGGCCTGATGGATGGAAACACAAATGGTTAGAAGAAAATAATATCGAAAAGTCAATTCTAGAAGGATTAAAGGAAGCAACATTTTCAGCCACTGGATTAATTATGGATTTCAGAGAAGGTGGTCAAAAGGGAATTGAAGCCTTTGAAATGCATGATTATCTAGGAACAAGTATTCTCCTAGGGAGGCCATCTGAAGATGATAACCTTCCAGGAAAACATGCGGGAATTAGTAGTCTAGCAGATGTTGGAGATTTAGCGCTCTTAATGAGCTCTCAAGCTCGATCAAGAGATGGACTAGTAGGAATACATCATTCTGAAAATGAGCACGAAAATATCGAAAAGCTCCTTGAATTGAACCCAGACTTTGTAGTTCATCTNTGTCATGCAACTGATGAAGATTTAGAAAAATTAAAAGAATCAAATATTTCTGTTGTGGTATGTCCAAGAAGTAATGACTATTTCGGGAATAGACCGCCTGTAGAAAAAATGATTGAAATAGGGCTAGACTTGGGATTTGGTACTGATAATGGAATGATTTGTAGTGTAAACATGCTCGATGAAATAAGATTTATTGACCAAAATTATTCTTCTATAGGTAAACACAAAATCTTAGAAATTGCTTGTTTTGGACTTAATGAAATGTTTAATAAGGACGAAGCTTCAAGATATTTTAATCCGAAACTAAGTGGATGGGCTTTGCTTTCACGAGAAGCTAGTGACAATTATGAGTCTGTTTTCAGCCCTAAAACAACCGTTTTGGGAGCAAGATGGAGAAATTAAAGTGGATTTTCAAAAGATAATCTCAGTCGCAACAAAACGAGGTATCTTTCAGCCAGCATTCGATGCATATGGCGGATTAGCTGGATTTCTAGATTATGGGCCTGTGGGCGTCAGGATGCGTAGGCGTATTCTAGAAGTCTGGAGAAAACACTACGTAATCAATGCTGGATGCTTAGAGTTAGATGGNGCATTAGTNGGTCCTGAAGCTCTATTNCAAGCATCAGGNCACTTAGGTGAATTTGATGATGCTTTAGTTNACTGTGAAGAATGNGGNAAACAATTCCGNGCCGACCATCTTGTAGAGGNCGGNGAAGAAATGTCNAGAAAGGANTTGGCGAAAGCAATTNCCAATGTTTCTTGCCCNAATTGTAGTTCTNCTCTNTCTGAAATGAGTGCATTTAATTTGATGTTTTCTACTTCAGTGGGNGCTGGAAAGGGATCTCCAGGTTATTTACGCCCTGAAACTGCTCAAAGTATTTTCTTAGCATTTCCGTGGCTATTNAGACAAAATAGAGGAAANCTNCCNTTTGCAGGNGCACANATTGGCCGATCTTTCAGAAATGANATTTCTCCAAGGCAAGGNCCTCTNAGGATGAGAGAATTCACTCANATGGAAGTTGAACATTTTTTCTTACCTGGTGATGAGCCTATTCTTCCTTCTGAATTAAAAGACACAAAAATTACTCTTTTACCTGCCGATGAAAAAGAATCTCAAACTACAGTAGGCAAAGCATTAGAATCAAATATTGTTAATTCATCTTTGGTTGCTACACATCTAGCAAGGGCTCAAAACTTCCTGATTTCAATAGGTGTTCCTAGTGAAAAATTAAGATTTAGACAGCATGGTTCCAACGAAATGGCTCACTATTCAAGTGATTGCTGGGATGGTGAAATTAACACTTCATT
>FUFK010072016.1_pt1 | contig 11461 bp, 13 predicted proteins | sample 1021851 | NCBI WGS metagenome assembly FUFK01 (sample SAMEA51879418, study PRJEB19060) | metagenome
TTATCAGATATTATTTACTGCATCAAAAAAAAAGTCCAGAATCATCAAAAGAACGTTTAAGTCTTTAGGTATCAAGATTTCAAAAATTGGAAATATTTCTTCGGGTGGTCAAAAATCACAAATTATTGATGAAAAAGGGAATAAAATTGCCATTAAAAATAAAGGTCATTTTCATAATTTTTAAAAGTTATTTATTGCNTTTTATAGCTTTTTTTGTATTGTCCGATTTTTAATAACTAACAACCAACAACATAATTAAGGCNTATATGACNTCAACNATCGAGACTATTCTTTTATATACTATTGGTGCTGGATTATTATCNATAGTTTATGGATATTTAACTGGAAAAAATATTTTAAATTCAAGTGCGGGAAATTCTAAGATGCAAGATATTGCATCAGCGATACAAATTGGTGCTAAAGCTTATCTTGCAAGACAATACAAAACAATTGCTATTGTTGGTGTTGTTGTTTTAGTTATTGTTAGTTTTGCTTTTAGTATGCTTGTTGGTTTAGGCTACCTTATCGGTGCAACTTTATCAGGGATAGCTGGATATGTGGGAATGTTAGTTTCGGTTCAAGCGAATGTTAGAACTGCNGAAGCATCTAGAAAAGGACTAGCTAGTGGTTTGTCAGTAGCTTTTAAATCTGGGGCTGTTACCGGAATGTTAGTTGCAGGGTTAGCCTTATTATCAATTGCTATTTATTATTATTTATTACTTAAATTTAATATTGAAGAGAGAGAAATTGTAAACGCATTAGTTGCTCTTGGGTTTGGTGCATCATTAATTTCTATTTTTGCGAGACTTGGCGGAGGTATTTTCACTAAAGGTGCTGATGTTGGAGCAGATTTAGTTGGAAAAGTAGAGGCCGGTATACCAGAAGATGATCCAAGAAATCCAGCTGTAATAGCTGATAACGTTGGTGATAATGTAGGTGATTGTGCTGGAATGGCTGCTGATTTATTTGAAACTTACGCAGTAACTATTGTAGCCACAATGGTTTTATCCTCAATATTTTTTCCAGGAGATTTATCGATGATGATTTATCCACTAACAATTGGCGGGGCATGTATTTTGACCTCAATTATTGGAACTTTTTTCGTAAAACTTGGGAGAAGTAAAAATGTGATGGGAGCTTTATATAAAGGATTTGTCGTATCAGCTTTAGCATCCTTAGTTATTTTATATCCAGTTACTGATTACGTTCTAGGTTTAGAAAATTTTTATGATTTAAATAATAAATCATTTTCTGGAATGAGCTTATATTATTGTGGAGTAATAGGATTAGTTATTACAGGATTGCTAATTTGGGTGACTGAATATTATACAGGAACTAACTATAGACCTGTTAAAAGTGTTGCAAGTTCTTCCACTACTGGTCATGGAACTAATGTAATTCAGGGCTTGGCAATTTCATTAGAAGCCACAGCTATACCAGCTTTAATAATTGTTGCTGGTATTTTGATAACTAACCATATCGCTGGTTTATATGGAATAGCAATTGCTGTAACAACAATGTTAGCTTTAGCAGGAATGGTTGTTGCTTTAGATGCTTACGGACCAGTTACAGATAATGCTGGTGGTATTGCTGAGATGTCTAAGTTGCCAAATAATGTTAGAAAAACTACTGATGCTTTAGATGCTGTCGGTAATACTACAAAAGCAGTTACAAAAGGATATGCTATTGGTTCTGCGGGATTAGGCGCTCTAGTTCTTTTTGCAGCATATACAGAGGATATCAAGCATTTTTCAAAAGAAGTTGGTTCAAAACTTGAAGGAATTGTCGTAACTTTTGATTTATCAAATCCATATGTTGTTGTTGGCTTATTAATTGGTGGAATGTTACCTTATTTATTTGGATCTATGGGTATGCAAGCTGTTGGTAGAGCAGGAGGTGCTGTAGTAGTAGAAGTTAGAAGACAATTTAAAAAATATCCAGGTATTATGAAAAGAAAACAAAAGCCTGATTATGCTAAACTAGTTGATTTATTAACTGTTGCTGCAATTAAAGAAATGATAATTCCATCATTATTACCAGTACTTTCACCAATTATTTTATATTTTATAATATTTACAATTGGCGGCCAAGTTGCTGCATTAGCATCCGTAGGTGCGATGTTATTAGGTGTTATAATTACCGGTTTATTCGTTGCAGTTTCTATGACAGCTGGTGGGGGTGCTTGGGATAATGCTAAAAAATATATTGAAGATGGAAATCATGGTGGAAAGGGGTCAGAAGCTCATAAAGCAGCAGTTACTGGTGATACAGTTGGTGACCCTTATAAAGATACGGCGGGTCCAGCTGTAAATCCAATGATTAAAATAACGAATATTGTTGCTTTACTTTTATTAGCAGTTATCGCTGGCTAATTTCTTTTCTTTTTTTGGCCCTCACACCAAGAGGGTCATTTATCTTTTGTCTCATACTAGACATAAAATCGTAAATAAACGAATTTCTTGCAAAAGTTGCTTCCGTTGTATCTTCTACAACTTTTATTTTTTTCATATCTTCCATATTATAAAACTCTTTTTTTTTTAAAATTCCATAATTATCTATTTCAAGAACAAGGACATCATTCTTAAAAATTTTCATTCTACCTAAATTTCTTAATTTAGATTGTGTTTGTTTTCTTTCAATGTAAATCCATATATCATTATCAAATTTACTTTGAGTTGATGGGGTTCCTAGAATTTTTCTGATATCATTACTTGAAGATTGTTCAATAATTAGTTGTTTTTGTTTTTTTTCAAGAAAGGGAACGCCATGATGTTTAACAACTGGTTTGAATGAGCAATTTGCCAGTATAAATCCAAAAAAAAATATATATAGTAATTTAATCATGACTAAAAATTATATTAATGTTTATAACAATTTAATCAATTACTCTAGAAATAAAGATCTATATATATCACTTAAAAGACAAGATAATTTTTCTGATCGTTTAATATTGTTCCTAATTCATTTTGCTTTCTTTTTAAAAAATTATAAAAATGAAGAAAATAAGGAAATTTTACAAGAAATTTATGATTTTAATTTTAGACAATTGGAATTAAGTATTCGTGAGATTGGTTATGGAGACCAATCAATAAATAAAAAAATGAAAATTTATTTAAATTTATTTCATGCTATTATTTCAGATATACACTTTTGGGATGAATTAGATAAAACTGAAAAATCAAAAAAACTATCCTCTTTTTTAGAAGATTTTGAGAAAATTGATATTTTAGTTGATTATTTTGATCATTTTGTAATGAAACTTAGGAAAAAAAATTTGAATTTTTTTTTAAAAAGTGTAATTAGTCCATAATTATGGCTGTACCTAAACGAAAACAAACACCATCAAGAACTAATATGAGAAGATCTCAAAATATGAAATTCTCATCAAAAAACATAATTGAGGATAAAAAATCTGGTGAATATAGACTATCTCATCACTTAGATCTAAAAACTGGAATGTACAAAGGTCGTCAAGTTTTGGATCCTGAAGAATAGTTATTATTTTAATGTCAGATTTAATTAAAATTGCAGTAGATGCAATGGGTGGTGATGGGTCACCAAAAAAGATTATTGATGGTATAATACATAATCATAAATCAAATAATAATAATTTCTTTAGAATTTTTGGGAATAAAAATGAAATTGATGCTTACATAAAAGGCAAAATTCATCAAGACTATTATAAGATAATACACACACAAAATGTTGTAAAAAGTACTGATAGTCCATTAGAGGCTGCAAAAAGAGGAAAAGATACAAGCATGTGGCTTGCAATTGAAAGTGTTAAAAAAAAAGAGTCGGATATTGTAATTTCAGCAGGCAATACGGGGGCATTACTTGTTATAGCTAAATTAAATCTTAAGATGATTGAGAATATCGATAAACCTGCATTGTCAGCATTATGGCCAAATAAAAAAGGTATGAGTGTTGTGTTAGATTTAGGTGCTAATATAGAATGTAGTTCAAAAAATTTGGTTGATTTTTCAATTATGGGAGCCTCTTTATACAAATCTCTCTATACAGATGAAATTCCCAACACAGCCTTATTAAACATTGGTTCAGAGGAACTAAAAGGTAATGAGATTATAAAAGAAACTTTTCAAATTCTTAGCGAAAAAAAATCAAAAAATTTTAATTTTTTGGGTTATATAGAAGGTAATGAACTTATGAATGGAAATGTAAACGTAATTGTTTCAGATGGTTTTACTGGAAATGTTGCATTAAAAACAGCTGAAGGTACTGCAAATTTTATAACGGATGAACTAAAAGAAGTTTTTAAAGGATCCGTTTTAGGAAAAATTTCAGCTATACTAAATTACTCAAATTTGAATAGATTTAAAAAAAGATTAGATCCGAGATTGTATAATGGTGCAATTTTTATTGGTTTGGATTCACCTGTTGTAAAGAGTCATGGAGGGACAGACTTAATAGGTTTTTCAAATTCTTTGGAAGTATGTACTAAGATTGTAAAGGGTGATCTGATTAACAAGATAAGAGAAAATATTAAATAAATGAGAATAAATTTAACAAAAAAAGACCTTGTAAACACAATTTATATGCAGGTCGGTTTTTCAAAACATATATCTCAAAATTTAATCGATGAATTTTTTACTATAATTGTTTCGAATTTAGCAAATAAAGAAGATGTAAAAATTTCAAAATTTGGAACTTTTTCAATCAGACTCAAAAATTCAAGAATTGGAAGAAATCCAAAAACTAAAGAAGAAAAACAAATTTCTAAAAGACATGTTGTTTTATTCAAACCATCAAAAGAATTTAAGGAATTTCTAAATAAAACTGAAAATAATGCAACCTAATAACACTTGATAAAAAGATTATTTTGCAATAGAAAACTGAAATTTGGTCCCTTCGTCTATCGGTTAGGACACGTGGTTTTCATCCTCGAAAGAGGGGTTCGATTCCCCTAGGGACCGCCATAAATTTCATTATAATTTTTTTTCCATAAATCAAGCCATTCAGACTCAATCCCAGGAACTGTTCTAGAAAGATGGTAACTTGTTGATTTTATTGGTGCTAAACAGGGTATTTGATCAAAAATTTCATGTAAAGGTTTTTCAAATGGAGAATTTTCTCTCTCACCAACTAATCTAATATTTTGTCTAAACTTGTTAAGAATAGATTTTGAAAAGAGAAAAGTTAACAATGTTTCATTTACAATTCTCCACCTATGATTTTTACCAATGTATATAGATGTAGAGTAATTACTATCATAATAAAAAGCGTAATCCGATGGACATAAAAATATATCTTTTTCAATTAAAGTGCTTATTCTTGCATAGGTAATTAACATTTCATCAATACAATTTTCATTGAATAGATAATCATCTTCAATAAAGAAAATAAGATCTTCTGAATTTTCACACTGATCACAACACTCCAGATATGATCCTCTATTTCCTTTAATTTTACTATTATGAAATTCTATTTGGTAATTGTCATCTAATAGTAAATTCTTTAGATCGTTATTGAATTTATCATTTGATTGGTCATGAATTAGATTAAGTGTAATCTTTAAATTATTATTTTTAAGAAAAAANAAGATTGATCTTTTTAAACTTAACAATGAGACTTTAATGAGTGTCTCTTTATCAATGTTTGGAATAATTCGTTTCCAAGAGCCTTTTGTATTCCATAGGTCAATAGAGGGTGTGAATCTGTAATAAATATCTAATTTTTTGATTTTTCGTTTTAAATCAAGATAACCGTTTGATAAAATATAAGTCTTTTTATTAAATTCAAAAAAATTGTTTCCTTCATTATTTGTATTTGGATTAACAAGATTAAATGTTTCTTTATCTATAGCATGAACATTTAAAATTTTTAGTAGCAATCTTCGAAGTTTTGATTGTTTTAATAACTTTCTTTTAAACATAAAAATTTATATAAAATTAATGATCTATGAATTTTTATGTATATTTAATTTGTTCAAAAAACAATGATAATCGTTTAATAAGTTATGTAGGATATACTAATAATCTTAAAAATAGAATTAAGAAACATAATTCATCCAAAGGTGCAAAGTTTACTAGAGGAAAAAAATGGAAACTTTTATATAAAAAAAAGTTTAGTTCAAAAAAAGAAGCAATGAAGTATGAATATTTGTTAAAAAAAGATAAAATAAAAAGAGTCGAATTAAAAAAAAAATATTAAACTTATGATTAAATATAAGATTTTACATATTACAGATCTTCATTTTAGACATAATGGGAGATTGTTTTATTCAACTGGTAAAAAACTTAATAATGGTCTTATTTTAAATGGTCATAATGTTTTAAACATTTCGGATAGAGATCTTACAAGTAATAAACGAAATATTTTTGATATTGGATCAAAAAAATTTTTATTCAATCAAATTCAAAAGAATATAGAAAATTTTAGACCAGATCTAATATTACTAGGACATGTAGATCGTTTAGATTACGAGACTTTTTTAAACCTTAAGGAAAAATATAATTCTATCAAATTTGCTCAGTGGTTTTTAGATCCTTTAATAGAGAAGGGTCCTGATTTTGATAAAAATAAAAATAGATTTTTTCTTAAATATCAATTTTGTGATGCTAATTTTGTTACTACATCTGTTGGTTCATTAAATTTCGCAGATAAAAAAAAAACTTTTTTCATCCCCAATCCAATAGATCCATCAATCGATGTTTATAAAAACTTTAATAAAAAAAAACCTCTAGATATATTTATAGCTATTAGTCATGGTCAGCATCGTGGTATTTTAAAAACTGATTTTATAGATGATAGAGTGCGTCTTATAAATAAATTAACTAAAAAAGCTTCATACAATATATTTGGACACATTAATAATCCAGTTTGGGGTCAACAATTTTTTGATGAATTATCAAAATGTTCAATGGCTATTAACATAAGTAGGGGTTCACCAATAAAATATTACTCAAGTGACAGAATTTCCTCTTTATTAGGTAATGGTTTATTAACTTTCATACATGAAAAATATCATTATCAAGATTTTTTTAGCACAAAAGAAATTATAACTTATAAAAATATTCACGATTTAAATAAGAAAATAATTTTTTACAAAAATAATCCAAAATTATTAAAAGACATTGCTTGTTGTGGACATAGAAAAGCACACAGAATATTTAATAATAAAATTGTTAGTGATTATATCGTTAAAAGATCAATGAATTTAAAAATTGATTACAAACTTCCTTGGATAAATGGCTAAATATTTAATTTTTAGAACAGATAGAATAGGGGATTTTATATTCTCAAGAATGTTTACTGAGTCAATTAAAAAGGATAACCCTAATCATAAGATAGATTTTGTTTGTTCATCTTATAACTCCAATTATGTCAAAAATTTTAAAGACATTAATAAGATTTATATATTAGACAAATATAATATTCGCTTGATGATAAAAAATTTATTTGAAATTAATAAAGAAAAATATGATTATTTAATCATTTTAGACGGTAAAAGAAGATCGGTTTTTTTTTCTATTCTACTTAAAGCAAAAAATAAGATAGCTGTTTTAAAGGACTTTAGGCCTCGATTAACATTGGCTACGTTTTTCGATCGTTATTTTATAAATTCTGAAATTAAATCCCAATTTGAAAATTTTAGTAATGTAATAAATTACCTTGATTTAGAGATTCCAGAAAGAATAGATTATTTTAATAAATATAAGCTAAAAGAAATTAAGTATAAAAACTTACCTAAAAAATTTACGCTTTTGCATTTAGATGAAAAATGGTTTGAGGGACATTATTACAGAGATTTTAAATATATGAATTTAAATGAAAAAAATTTTGATCTTTTAATTACTACAATCAAAAAAAAATTTAAAAAAAATATAGTTATAACAAGCGGAAAAATGAATGTTTCTAAATTTAACGATATAATTGAAAAATTTTTTATAAATAAAGGTAAAAACATTTTCATATCTAGAAAATATAAAGAGAAGCTAATTTATATTGATAAAACAAACTTTAGAGACTTAGAGTCAATAGTGAAAAAATCATCAGAAATTATTTGTTGCGAGGGAGCTATTAGTCACGTCTCAAATGTATTTAATAGATTAACTATCGCATTAGTAAATTATCAAGGGGCAAATACAGGTATTTTTTGGACAAAACATATGCCTAACATTAAGCTAATATTTAGGGAAAATATAAGAAAAATTTGCTCAGAGATAAAAAAATTAAAGATTTAATTTTTGAATATATTTAATGAAAACAAAGATTTATTTTATTGAAAGCTCAACAAGTTTTAACAAAAATTACTTAGATTCACCCTCAATTGCTGGATCTGAAAAAACCCTAATCAATATTACAAATGAATTATCTAAAAATGATGATTTGATAATAAATGTTTTCAATAAAACAGACGAACCTTTCAAACTTGGAAATCTAGAATGGAATAATATTAATGAAATTAATAAATATGAATTTCCTGATTTTTTAATAGCAATGTCTGATGCAAAACTATTATCTTTAACTAAATCTAAGAAAAAATTTTTATGGTCTCATAGTGTTCAACCAATTGAAAAATTTATTAGAAAAAAACAACTTTTTTCTTTCTTTAAACATAGACCAAAGATGATACTTGAAGGAGAATATCATTATAATACAAGAAGTTTTTTAACTTCTTTTTTTGGAAAAAAAATTCTTCCCATAGCAGTCGATTATGATTTTACAAATATTAAACTCAATTTACCAGATATTAAAAATAAAAATGCAATATTTACAACAAGGTCAGATCGTAACTTATCTTTTTTAATTGATTGTTGGGCACATATAAAAAAAAATTCGAAAGAATCAAAACTTTTCATTAATCCACCTTATAATCTGACTGAACAAGATAAGAAAAATGATATTCAATTAAGAGAGAAGGGGAGTAGAAAAGATCTTATCAAGGATCTTATTAACTCTAGATTAATGTTAAATCCAGGTCATAAAGGTGAGGTTTTCTGCCTAGCGGCCGAGGAGGCTAGAGAACTTTGTGTGCCTATTGTAACAATGGGGTATGGAGCTTTGTTCGAAAGAGTTGAGCATGGTATTTCAGGGTTTATAGCCAGAAATCAGGAAGAATTTATTAAATATTCAACTGATATTTTAAATGATGATAATTTATTTTTAAAACTACAAAAAAATTTAAGCTTGAGACGTAATTCAAGAACTTACAAAGATGTTGCTAATGATTTTTTAAAATTAATTTATGAAAGTTGAAAATATAGTAATACTAGTTGGTGGAAGAGGATCAAGGCTTGGATCATTAACCTCAAAAACACCTAAGCCTTTAATTAAGATAAATAGAAAACCCTTTTTAGACCATTTAATCTGTAAGCTAATTAAATATAATTTTAAGAATATTTTTCTATTATGTTCTTATAAAAAAAAAATTTTTTTTGATAGATATCATAATAGATATTTTCATAACTCAAAAATAATTTGTATAGATGAAGGAAAACAAAAGGGAACAGGTGGTGCTTTATATAAATTAAAAAATAAAATAAAAAGTCATTTTATATTAATTAATGGTGACACTTTTTTTGATATCAATTACAATTTTTTAAAAAAGACAAATATATCTAGAAAGAATATTTTTATGTGTTTAACTAATATAAAAAAAACTCATAATAACTTACTAATGGACAAATTATTATTAAAAAAAAAAGAAATAAATATCTCATATAAAAAAACAAATTTAGCTAATGGAGGAATTTATCTTATTAATAAAAGACTACTAAATAAAATAAAAAATCAGTTTATGTCATTTGAAAATGATATACTTAAAAATGAAATAAAAAATAGAAGAGTAACAGGAAAATATTTTAATGATTTTTTTATTGATATAGGTTCATTACGTAAATTGAGGGATATTAAAAAAAACTTCAAACAGATTAAAAATAACTGTTTTTTCTTAGACAGAGATGGGGTTATTAATAAAGAAAATGGATATATCAAAGATTACAAAGATTTTATATTCTTAAGAGGAGTTCACGAGGCTATAAAATATTTAAATAATAAAAAATTTATTGTTATTATAATTACTAATCAAGCTGCTGTTGGAAGAGGCATAATTTCAGAAGAAAAACTGAATATGATACATAATAAAATGATAAATAATCTTCATAGAAAAAATGCCTATATTGATGATATTTATTACGCCCCTTATTTCAAAAACTCAAAAATACAAAAATATAAAAAAAGTAAATATGACAGAAAACCAAATATTGGAATGTTTTTAAAGGCAATTAAAAAATGGAATATTGACACTTCATCCTCTTATTTTATTGGAGACAAGGTAACAGATAAAATTGCAGCAGATAAAATAGGTATAAAATTTCATTTTAAAAAGGATAAATCGTTATATAAACAGATTAAAGAAATCGTAAGATGAAAAAACAAATAATTCAACACATTGATAATTTAGTTAAAACTTTAGAAATAACTAAAAAAGATACAAGTATCCTTGAAAAAATATCTAATTTATTAATTAAAAAAATCAAAAATAAAAAAAAAATTTTTGTTTATGGAAATGGGGGTTCATACGCAGATAGTTCACATTTTGTTGGTGAATTAACAGCTACTTATAAAAAAAAAAGAAAACCTTTACCTTTTATCTTATTAGGATCGAATATGGCTTCTGTTTCTGCATGGGCAAATGATTTTAGAAATGATTTATATATCTCTAGGGAATTAAGTGGGTATGGAAACACTGGTGATGTATTAATCGTATTGTCAACTAGTGGTGGAAATATAAAAAAAAAACAATCTACCAATTTGATTAAATTAGCCAAAGTTGCTAGACAAAAAAAAATTATTTTAATTTCTTTTTTGGGAAGAAATGGTGGCGCATTGAAGAAAATTTCAAATCTTAATTATGTAGTTAAATCTAATTATACTGCAACCATTCAAGAAACTCATAAAACCTTATTACATTCAATATGTGAAATTATCGATAAAAGAATCTAATAATGGAAATTTACATCAAAATATTTGAAGTGATTTTTCCAGTCTTTTTTGTCATTGGTATTGGTTATTATTTGGGAAAAAAAAATCCAAAATTTGATACTAATTTTATAACTAATTTCGCAGGTAATATAGGCACGCCTGCTATGATCTTTTACACAGTTACTACTACAGGAATTACATTAAATATTTTTATTAGTTATTTCATTTACGCTATTATAATGATAGGTGGTTTTGCAGTTGTTGGTTTAATTTTACTTTTTTTTCTAAAAAAAGACCTTAGTATGGAGTTACCTCCGTTAATTCTTCCAAATACTGGTAATATGGGAGTTCCTATTTGCCTTTTTGCATATGGTACTCAAGGTCTTGGTGTCGCTTCTGCTGTTGCTTCTGTGATTATTTTATTCCATTTTACATTAGGGGTATTTTTAGCTAAAAAAAAATTTTCATTTGATATTCTTATCAAAAGTCCACCAGTGTATGCGATAATTATATC
>FUFK010064242.1_pt1 | contig 11459 bp, 6 predicted proteins | sample 1021851 | NCBI WGS metagenome assembly FUFK01 (sample SAMEA51879418, study PRJEB19060) | metagenome
CTTCCGGCTGTCCAAAGCGTAAAAGGTCGTGTAACTTCGGGAGCAGCTCAGGCTTTGCTTGGAAAAGCTTATTTGTTTCAGAATAAATTTGCAGAAGCGGCTACTGCTTTCGAACCTGTAATTAGCGGACCTTACTCCCTCGTGCAGGATTATAACTTCATATTTGAACCAGAAGGCGAAAATAATGCGGAGTCAGTTTTCGAAGTTCAGTATACAGATAAAGAAGGTGCCGGTTTTGGGTGTCTTCAATGTTCAGAAGGAAATGTGGCTGTTGGATTTAATGGTGTAAGAAACATTTCTTATCCAAATCCAGAAAATGCTGTATTTGATTCTGGATTTAGTTTCAATGTTCCGGTACAGGAAGTAGTCGATGAGTTTTCAAACGATGATATTCGTAAAGACGTAGCTATTCTTGATATCGAAGCACATGCTGCTGCAACTGGAGCAAGCTATGCTATAGGTTATGAGCATACTGGATATTATAACAGAAAATATATCGCAAGAGCTGGGGATTTGAATACCGGTGATCAAAACCTTACAAATCCAAATAACTACCGCGCAATTCGTTTCACAGATGTGCTACTAATGGCTTCGGAAGCTAATTTCAAATCTGGTAATGAAGATCGTGCTAGAACTTATTTGAACAGAGTAAGAGACAGAGCCGGACTGGAAGATGTATCATTTTCTGGAAATAATCTGCTAAATCAGATCTATGAAGATCGCAGACTGGAACTTGTAGGAGAAGGGCATCGTTTCTTCGACCTGGTAAGAACAGGAAGAGCAGCAGATGAAATCGACGGTTTCGTTACAGGAAAACACGAATTATTCCCTATTCCGGCTATCGAGATCGAGCTTGCAGGAAACAATTGGGAGCAAAATCCAGGATACTAAAAACTACCATTAAAAAGAATAAAAATGAAAATATTCAGAATTTTAGCAATGCTTACCATCTCGCTTCTGCTTTTTACAGGATGTGAAGATGATGAAATTACGAACTACGCGTTCCAGGAAATCTCTGCTCCAACAGATGTAACAGCAGATTTTGATATTAGCCAGGATGATACCGGTACGGTAACTATTACACCTAGCGGTGTAGGCGCTCAGACTTTTCAGGTTGACTTTGGAAATGGAGAAACCGCTGAACTTGCCAACGGAGAAACTGCAACTACTGTGTACGATGAAGGTGTTTACCTTGTAAAAGTTGTTGCTGTAGGCTCTACTGGTCTAACCAGCGAGTTTAATCAACGTCTAACTATCGCATTTAAAGCTCCGGAGAATCTGGAAGTGAATGTAAACCAGTTACCCGCAAACCCGGCAATGGTAGAGGTAAGCGCAACGGCAGACAATGCAGCAAGTTTTGATGTGTATTTTGGAGATACAGACGATGAGGAGCCAACTCAGTTAATGCCAGGAGAAACTATCTCTTATACTTATGCTGCGGCTGGAACTTATACTATTAGAGTCGTAGCTAAAGGAGCTGGTGCAGCGACTGCAGAAGAAACTGTAGAAGTTGAAGTACCTGAGGCTTCAGATCCTTTAAAATTACCAGTAACATTTGATGATCCCCTTGTTGGGTATGCAGTAACTCCATTTGGAGCTGCAGAGACTGCTTTCGAGATCGTTGCAAATCCTCAATTATCTGGAACTAACGATACAGAATCTATGGTGGGTGCTATTACAAAAGCAGGAGCTCAATTTGAAGGTGTGACTTTCAATCTTGGTGAAGCCGTGGACTTTTCTGGTGATAATAAAACACTTACAGTAAAAATTTATTCTGAAGTAGCTTTTCCAGTACTTCTTAAATTAGAAACTGGTGTGAACGATGAGCGATCAAACGAAGTTGATGCACAGCACGGTGGTACAGGATGGGAAACCTTAACCTTCAATTTCGGTACAGATGCCACTACAAGTTATGTAGATAACAATGACACTGGTGGAGCTGCAATTGTTCCAGATGGTCAGTTTGATAGAGTATCTTTATTTCTTGACCAGGGTGGATCTACAGCTGGAACTTTCTATGTTGATGATCTAATGCGTGATGGCGATGTTACTGGAGCTCCAATGGCTGCTGAAAATCTTCCAATAGGATTTGAAGATAACACAACATTATCAGGTGTATTTGAAGGTGGAAATGTTACTGGAACGCCAATTGCTAATCCAGATATGAATGGAAATAATTCTGCTACTGTTTATGAATTCGTAAAAGGTGCAGGTTCTCCATGGTATTCCGGAGTTTTCCACATATTCCCTCAAAATATAGACCTATCACAGGGAACTACATTCAGTTTTAAAATGTGGTCTCCAAAAGCAGGAATTAATGTAAGATTCCAGTTGGAAAAAGAAGGTGAAGAAAATCCTGCAAATGTTTTCATTGATGAAACAATTACTGAAGCGAACCAATGGGTAACTCTAACTTATGATTTCTCAGCATTAGTAGATCCGGCTGATGGTTATGATAAGTTCGTAATCTTCCCTGAGTTTGATGATGCTGCACAACCAGCAGGTGATGGTTCAGTTTATTATTTTGATGATATCATGCAAGGTGAAGGTACAGATGGCGGAGAACCAGCTGCTACAACAACAAGCTTCCCGGTAGATTTCGAATCTGCAGCGAATGGCGGTCTTTCTTCAAGCTGGAGAGTTTTCGAAAACGGTGATAATCCTGCTTTGGAAATTATCACGAATCCTGACATGACTGGAAATACTTCTATGAGCGTTGCTAAATTTACTGCACGACCTGACGGAGAATCTTATGCTGGTACTGTTACCACGCTCAATACGCCATTTACATTAGATGCTTCTAATAGTATCGTGAAAGTATGGGTTTGGAAAAATAAGATTAGTGATGTAGGAATCAAATTCGAGAATGGAGCCGGTGGTTCTACAGGAGAAATCAAGGTAGCGAATACTAAAACGAATGAATGGGAAGAATTAACTTTCGATTTTTCTGGAGTTATCGGAGATCCTAACAATACCGACATTACAGGATTAGTTGTATTCCCAGACTTTGAAGTGAGAACATCTGAATCTATTACATATTTCGATAATATTACTTTGAACTCTTCTACCGGAGGAGGTACAGGTGGTGGATCAGCTAGCGGAGATTTCGCTCTGCCACTTGACTTTGAAAGTGATGATTTCACTCTTGGTGCTAACAGTGTTCCTTTCGAGATAGTTACAAATCCTGAGCAATCAGGAATTAATGCCACGGCAAATGCAGTTGGAAAAGTTACCAATGGCGGTGGTCAATATGAGGCACTTACTTTTATATTGGACGAACCAATAGACTTTTCAGGATCGAATAAAACGATCACCATGAAAGTATATTCTGAAATTGCTTACCAGGTAGTCTTTAAATTAGAGACTGGTGTCAATGGAGAAAGAGCTGTAGAGGTTGAGGTTAGTCACGGCGGAACAGGTTGGGAGGAACTAACTTTTGACTTCGCTAATGATGCAAGAAACAGTTTTGTCACGAATGACGATGCGAATAATGGGCAGCCTGCAGTACCTAATGGACAATTTGATGAGGTATCACTCTTTCTTGCCTTTGCTGAATTCACCGCTGGTGAATTCTATATAGACGATATCGAACAGAACTAGAAAAAAGAAAAACTATGAGATATATTAAATTAATAAGCTTCCTGTTTGCAACTCTCTTTATGATGAGTTGCCAGGAAGATGATCTCACCCTGGATACGATCGTAGTTCCTACAGATCTTCAGGTGAGTACAAATATTAGTGACGATGGTTCTGGAATGGTAGAGTTTAATGCTACCGCCAACGATGCGATCACATATGAATATAACTTTAGCGATGGCTCTTCTGCTATTGCTCCAAGTGGAAACTATACAAAACGTTTTACCAGAACAGGGCTGAATACATACCTCGTAACCGTAGTAGCCTACGGTAAAGGTGGTGTTAGTAGCTCCATGTCTCTCGAAGTTGAAGTTGAAAGTGATTTTAATGATCCTGATACTAAACAATTTCTTACTGGAGGAAGTTCTAAAACCTGGTATGTTGCAGCAGTTGAAGCTGGACATCTTGGAGTAGGACCTAATTACGTAGCAGACGGAGTTGCAAGTGCTTTTCCAGAATATTATCAAGCAGCACCTTTTGAAAAAGCAGGTGATGAAATATCTTCATGTTTTTACACAGATGAGCTGACTTTTACTGAAAGTGGGGAGAACATCACCTACAATCAGGATAATATGGGTCGAACATTCTTTAACGTGGACTATGTTGCTGAATTTGGCGGCGGCGGTGGCCAGGATGAATGTATCGATTACGATACTTCTGGTGACAAGTCGGTTACTTTGGCTCCTGCAGAAAATGGAGTTCCTGCAGATGCTACGACCGGAACTGAAATCCAGTTAGGTGGCGGTGGTTTTATGAGCTACTATATTGGAGCCAGCAATTATGAGGTTCTTAGTATTACTGAAAATACCATGTATGTAAGAGCAATTCCAGGAAGCAATCCTGATCTTGCCTGGTACTTGAAATTCACCACAACTCCCTTTGAGCAGCAACAAGCTGGTACAGGTGGAGAAGAAGAGGAAGAGGAAGAAGAAGCATTTGTTTCTCAATTCACTGAAATCTTTTGGAGTGATGAATTCGACGGAGATGCCCTCGATACCGATATTTGGAACTACGAAACAGGAAACGGAACTAATGGCTGGGGTAATGGAGAATTACAGTATTATACTGAAGATAATGTGTCTGTAGCAGACGGTAGTCTTATCATAACAGCCAGAAGAGAGGCAGAAAGTGGATTTGATTTCACTTCTGCAAGAATTACTACTATGGACAAGTTTGAAGTAACTTATGGGAGAGTAGAAGCTCGTGCCAAGATGCCTGAAGGTGGAGGAACATGGCCAGCGATCTGGATGCTTGGAGCCGATTTTGATGTGGTTGGATGGCCTGCTACCGGTGAGATCGACATCATGGAATTTGTAGGTAACAAACCAAATGAAGTTTCTTCAGCATTACATTTCCCTGGAAATTCAGGTGGAAATGCAATTTTCGAAGCAACTGATATTCAAAATGCAGCTACAGAGTGGCATACGTATGCCGTTGAATGGACAGCAGATGAAATCACTTTTCTGGTAGATAACGAGGTGAACTTTACGTTTACTAATGAATCTTCTCTACCATTCAACAAGGATTTCTTCCTGATCATGAATGTAGCAATGGGTGGCGCACTTGGCGGTAATATTCCTGCAGAATTTAGCGAAGCTTCTATGGAAGTGGATTACATTAGAGTATATAAATAGTTTGTTTAGCTAACAACTCCCGGGATCTTTCAGGTTCCGGGATTTATTTTTTACGATTATGAGAAAGTTATTCTTAAGTACCCTTTCACTTGTGCTTGGGACCATAGGGCTGCATGCTCAGGAATCAGGTCTCAAAAGTTCAGTAAAGAATGTCGAAGCCAAAGTAGATTCGGTTTTAAACATCATGACCCTGGAAGAGAAAGTAGGCCAGATGATCCAGTACAACGGAAGTTGGGATCTTACAGGACCCGCTTCTGAAACCGGTAATAAACAGAAAGAAGACAGACTTAAAAAAGGTCTCGTTGGATCTATGCTGAATGTTCTTTCAGTAGAAGCGACCGAAAAAGCACAAAAGCTGAACATGGAAAATTCACGCATCAAGATTCCGATTATTTTTGGATATGATGTGATCCATGGATACAAAACTATTTTTCCAGTGCCGTTGGCAGAAACTGCCAGTTGGGATATGGAAGCTGCAGAGGAGTCGGCTCGAATTGCCGCTTTAGAATCTGTAGCAGAAGGTGTGAACTGGACGTTTTCTCCAATGATCGATGTTTCACGCGATGCTCGCTGGGGACGAATCATGGAAGGTTCCGGGGAAGATCCTTATTTAACCTCTCAGGTTGCAGTTGCTAAAGTAAATGGATATCAGGGAGATGACCTTGCAGATCCTAATACGATCGCAGCAACCGCTAAGCATTTTGCCGGATATGGTTTTGCTGAAGGTGGAAAGGATTATAACACCGTAAATATTGGTAAGAACGAACTTCATAATGTCATTCTGCCACCGTTTAAAGCTGCGGCAGATGCTGGAGCTGCAACTTTCATGAATGCCTTCAATACGATCGATGGTATTCCTGCGACTGGTAGTGAAAGCCTTCAGCGCGAGTTGTTGAAAACTGAATGGGGTTGGGATGGATTTATAGTATCAGATTGGGGTTCTATTTCAGAAATGATACCTCATGGATTCGCCCGCGATAAAGTTCATGCTGCAGAAATTGCTGTAAAAGCAGGAAGCGACATGGATATGGAAGGCGGAGCTTACCAGGCAGGACTGGAGCAATTGGTTGCTGAAGGAAAAGTCGATGAAGAGCTTATTAATGATGCAGTTCGCAGAATCCTGAGAGTGAAATTTATGATGGGTCTTTTCGATGATCCTTATCGTTATATCAATGCTGAAGTAAAAAATGAAGTGCCATACGAGCAACATCGTGAAACAGCACGTGATATTGCCAGAAAATCTATTGTTCTTCTGAAGAATGAAAATGATCTTTTACCAATGTCGGCTTCCGCAGGAAAGATCGCGGTGATTGGTCCGCTTGCTAATGACAAGGACACGCCAATTGGAAACTGGAGAGCCCAGGGTGAAGCGAACTCTGCCGTATCTGTAGTAGAAGGTTTAAAAAATCAATTACCAGACTCTGAAATTGTTTATTCTGAAGGAGTAAAGTTAGGGATGGGAGAACGTAGCTTTTTAATGCCGCTTAAAATCAACAAAACCGATACTACAGGAGTGGGCGAGGCCGTTAAGAATGCCAGAGACGCTGAAGTGGTGGTTATGGTTCTTGGTGAAGATGCATTTCAATCTGGGGAAGGTAGAAGTCAGGCAAATATTGGTTTCGCCGGACTGCAACTAGAGCTTTTGAAAAAAGTTTACGCTGTAAATAAGAATATCGTTCTGGTACTTATAAATGGAAGACCAATGGAATTAAGCTGGTCTGCTGAACATATTCCTGCTATCGTTGAAGCCTGGCAGCTTGGTTCTGAAAGTGGAAATGCGATCGCAGATGTGCTTCTTGGAAAGTACAATCCTTCCGGTAAATTACCGGTTTCTTTTCCTAGAGCTGTAGGACAGGAACCCTTATATTATAACTATAAAAACACTGGAAGACCATACAGTGAACAGCATGTAACCTATTCACATTATACAGATATCGAAAACGGACCTTTATTTCCATTTGGTTACGGGCTTAGTTACACAACTTTCGATTACGCTAAACCAACTTTGAGCTCAGCTACGTTAACTTCAGGTGAAACTGCGACCTTGAGTGTTGCAGTCACAAATTCTGGGGATACCAAAGGAAAAGAAGTTGTGCAACTATATCTACGTGATATGGTGGCTAGCACGAGCAGACCTGTAAAAGAATTGAAAGGTTTTGAGCTGATCGAACTGGAAGCGGGTGAAACTAAAACTGTAGAGTTTGAAATTTCAGAAGAGATGCTTCAGTTTTATACCGCTAATGAAAAGTGGGAAGCTGAAGAAGGAGAATTCAGGTTGATGGTTGGAACCAATTCAGAAGAATTACAAACAGTGACACTTAATTTTCAGAAATAATGAAGAGACCCTACTCATATTTGATCCTGTGCCTGGTCCTGGTTTCTACGGCCAGTGCACAGGAAAAAATAATTTTCGAAGAGGATTTCAACGCAGATACTCTAAATATGGAGGTCTGGAATTATGAAGAAGGGGACGGTTGTCCTGATCTTTGTGGTTGGGGGAACAACGAAAAGCAGATCTATAATCGCGATTATGTTGCCCTGGAAGATGGTAAACTGGTGATCACTGCGGAAAAAAAAGGTGATACCTATTATTCAGGAAAGATTAATTCCAAGGATAATGTGGAGTTTACTTACGGTGTGATTGAAGTAAAAGCAAAACTTGCTACGGGCAAAGGTCTCTGGCCAGCTATCTGGATGTTGGGTGCAGACATTAGTGAGGTTGGATGGCCTGCCAGTGGTGAGATCGATATTCTGGAATATATTGGCAGAGAGCCGGGCATCGTTTTTACTTCCCTGCATACCCCGGCGAGTCACGGGAACACGATCAATACTAAGAAAACGAGAATTGCAGATATCGAAGAAGGTTATCACACTTATAAAGCAGTGTGGACTCCAGATTATATCGAATTTTTTGTAGACGGGAATCAGTTATACCGTTTTACTCCGGAAAACTATAACGAGGAAGAGTATCCTTTCAAAAAGGATTTCTATTTCCTTATAAATATGGCCGTTGGAGGAAATCTTGGAGGTACTGAAATAGATGAGTCGGCATTGCCTGACAAATTCTATGTAGATCATATCAAGGTAACTGAACTGCCTGAAGAATATTAAGTAAAAAGCCCCCATATCGGGGCTTTTTTAATTCAGATTTCTTTTTTCTATAAAGAAACGCTTCAGTAAAGTGGAAGCTTCTTCTTCAAGAATTCCTGATGTCACTTTAGTCTTGGGATGAAGCTGGACTCCATTTTTTCTATAACCTCTTGTGCTATCTTCCGCAGCAAATACAATTTTTGAGATCTGACTCCAATAGAGGGCTCCGGCACACATCTGGCAGGGTTCCAGGGTGACATACATGGTACAATCCTTAAGGTATTTACCGCCTAGAAAGCTTGCGGCGGCTGTGATAGCCTGCATTTCGGCATGAGCAGTTACATCGTTCAGCGTTTCTGTAAGATTATGTCCTCTTGCGATGATCCTGTCATTGATGACTACAACCACTCCAACGGGAATTTCCCCTTTATCATAAGCAGTTTCCGCTTCTTCCAGCGCTTTCCGCATAAAATAAGTGTCATCGTATGGATTGATCATTTTCGGGTTTTTTTGCAAGATATCATTTTTGAAAATTCCGTTTTCGTTTCAGGTTAATAATTCAGTTTGCATGATGTAACTTTGTTGCAAATGACCAGAGAATTATTAGATACCATCAACTTTCCGCAGGATCTGCGAAAGCTTCCGGAAGCCAGCCTACAGGATCTAGCCAGGGAACTTAGAGAATTTATCATCGAAATCGTAGCAACCAAGGAAGGTCATCTGGGGGCAAGTCTTGGTGTTGTAGAACTTACCATCGCATTACATTATATTTTTAATACGCCTGAAGATTTGCTGGTCTGGGATGTTGGTCACCAGGCTTATGGCCATAAAATATTAACTGGAAGAAAAAATACTTTTCATACCAACCGACAGCTGAATGGTATTAGCGGATTCCCGAAAAGGGATGAAAGTGAGTTCGATACTTTCGGCGTAGGGCATTCATCTACTTCCATCTCAGCAGCGCTTGGAATGGCGATCGCTTCCCGGCTCAAGGGCGAGCATCAAAAACAACATATTGCTGTTATTGGAGATGCTTCCATCGCTAGCGGAATGGCTTTCGAAGGATTAAATCATGCCGGAGTAACCAAAGCGAACTTGCTGGTTATTTTGAATGATAATGCGATTGGTATCGATCCCAGCGTTGGGGCCTTAAAAGAATATCTAACCAAAGCAAGAGTTGGACATAAACCTGCCAGCGATAATATCATTGAAGCGCTCAATTTTCAATATTTCGGGCCTGTAGATGGTCACGATCTACCTGGATTACTGAAGGTTTTACAGGAAATGAAGGAAATCAGCGGACCTAAATTTCTACATGTCATTACCAAAAAAGGGAAAGGTTTAAAAAAAGCTGAAGAAGATCAGGTAAAATATCATGCACCCGGTAAGTTTGAACCTGCAACTGGTGAATTGCTTAAGTATGAAACCGAAGGTTTACCCATAAAGTTTCAGGATGTTTTCGGTCTAACGCTAGTAGAACTGGCGGAAAAAAATGACAAAATTATTGGGATCACCCCAGCNATGCCTACAGGNAGTTCGCTNAAATATATGATGGATGCTTTTCCAGACAGGGCGTTTGATGTAGGTATCGCAGAGCAGCATGCTGTGACTTTATCTGCCGGAATGGCCACCCAGGGNTTTACTGTTTTTTGTGCTATTTATTCTACTTTTCTNCAGCGAGCATACGATCANCTAATTCACGATGTTGCCTTACAAAAACTGCCGGTAATATTTTGCCTGGATCGTGCTGGTCTGGTAGGTGAAGATGGGGCTACCCACCACGGTGTTTTTGATATTGCCTACTGCAGACTTATTCCTGATCTTATGATCGCAGCTCCAAGAAATGAATCAGAGCTTAGAAACCTTCTCTACACGGCTCAGCTTGGTTTAGACAAACCATTAGTAATTCGTTACCCTCGCGGAAGAGGATCTCAGGGTGAATGGAAAACTACCTTTCAAAAGACTGTTATTGGTAAAGCTGAATGCCTTCAGCAAGGAACTGATATCGCCGTTCTAACGATTGGTAATATGGCTGCAAACGCTTCCGAAGCAATTAAAAGTTATAAAGGGTTAGGGAGTATTGCGCACTACGACATGAAATTTGTAAAACCGCTAGATAAAGATCTGCTAGAAGAGATCTTCGAAAAATTTGATAAAATTATCACTATTGAAGATGGCGTAATCNCCGGNGGTTTTGGAAGTGCGATCCTGGANCTTGCCATGCATCTTGATTATAAGGGTAAAATTGAGATCATGGGGGTGCCNGATAATTTTATAGAACATGGAAATATCGATCAATTACAAGAAATTGCGGGAATTAACGTTGAAGGAATACGGCAAAAGCTGGAAACTTTGAACTGATTTTATATTTTTGCGATTCTGTAATCCCTACCTGATGAAATTTTACCTACTAAGCTTCCTTTTTATATTTACTTCATTCTATAGTTCAGCTGCTCATATTAAACATGTTAGGGTGAATGATACTACAGCAACTGCAGCTAAGGATACTACTGCTTCAGATTCCATGTTGATCTACTGGACCGAGAAGAACACCTTCGGAATGAATCTAAGTGAAGTGGCTTTCGTAAACTGGAATGCTGGGGGAAACAACTCAATTTCGGCTTTATTTTATGCTGGTTTTGAGCGCGATTTTGAAAAAGACTATACTATTTGGAAGAATTCGGCAAAGTTGAGGTATGGAATTAATGCGCAGGAAGGCAGGGAAATTAGAAAGACAGAAGATGAATTAAGATTAAGTTCCTCTTTTGGTTTTAGAACCGATAGTACGTCGAACTGGTATTATTCAGGTAAATTTAGTTTCAACACGCAGTTCACCAACGGTTACAAATATCCCGATACCGAAGTTCCAATTTCGAAATTAATGGCTCCTGGTTATACCTTTCTTGGTGCAGGAACAGAATTTTCTCATCCTGTAGAGGATCTTACCATATACCTTTCTCCTATAACCGTGAAATCAACTTTCGTACTAGATCAAAGACTTGCCAACGAAGGGATGTTTGGTGTGGAACCTGCAGTGACCGATGAACTTGGGAATATTATCAAAGAAGGTGAGATGCTTAGAACAGAATTCGGTTTTCT
>FUFK010049765.1_pt1 | contig 11458 bp, 10 predicted proteins | sample 1021851 | NCBI WGS metagenome assembly FUFK01 (sample SAMEA51879418, study PRJEB19060) | metagenome
CATGAGGGTGAGATCGCCTGCCATCTGGAAAATCAGGGCAAGGTGTTTCATGTTCCTGCCAATCTTGATGCCGACTACATTATTGATGCCGTAGTCGGGGATGCTAACGGCAATTTGCCGCCTGAAATCAGCTTTGAAGAGAATGGCCCGACCGGTAAAGGCCCTGGTGGTATTGTAACGGGTCCATTGACTGCCCGGGTGGATGAGCCTATCACCATTGAGACATGGGCAAGTGATGATGGGAAAGTCAGCGGGATAGCGGCGATGTTTGTTGCACAGAGTGGCTCAACACCGCCGATCGATCTCACCTGGTTTCAGCATCAGGGGCCGGGTGCTGTGTCGTTCAACCAGCAAACGGCAAAAATACCGGCAGAGGGTGGTCAGATCGCAACGGAGGTTGTTTTCAGTGAACCAGGAGACTATCTGCTCAGAGTCCGACTGACCGACCTCGGCGGTCCGGAGATGGCAGGGCATTCGCAGTGTTGCTGGACCAACAGCTTCGTTAAGATAACGGTAACAGACTAATGAATCGATCAGATACTTACAGTACAGGAAGCACAAGCATTGAGACGGCTGGGCCGCGTGGAGGTAAACGATGAGACTTCTAAAAATCTGGAGCGTGGCAATTGCTGCGGCAATGACATCAGGCTGGACACTCGGGCAGTCCGAGTCGGATCGAGAGGTCACCTGGACCGGTGATGTTGCTGCGATCTTTCAGGAAAAATGTCAGGAGTGCCACCGGCCCAACTCCATCGCGCCAATGCCGCTGTTGACCTATGAAGAGGCCAAGCTGTTCGCGCCGGTGATTCGCTATCGCGTCGAAAATCGTGTGATGCCTCCCTGGCACGTCAACCCGCAGGTCGGCATTCAGGAGTTTACCAACGACCGGGGCCTCACTGAGGCAGAGCGCGCCACGATTCTGGCTTGGGTCGATCAGGGTGCATTGGAAGGTGATCCTACACAGGCACCGGCCTCACTTGAGTTTAACGATGCGCTTGTCTGGCGTCTTGAGAATCAGATGGGAAGCCCTCCGGATTTGGTGGTCGAATCGGAGCCCTATGATCTGGCCGCTGTCACCCAGGACAAATGGTTTCGTCCGATGACTCCGACCGGACTCACGGAGGAGCGCTGGGTAAAAGCCATTGAGATCCGTCCTAAGAATGATGCAAGCCGCAGAGTGGTGCATCATTCTCTGGCATTTTTGCTGCAGCAGGAAGACGGCAAACGGGGCCTGCCTGAAGATGTTGATGTGCCATTCGGGCCGAGTCTCTTTATGGAATGGGCGGTTGGTAAAGCAGGCCAGATTTTTCGCCCGGATACGGGTAAATTGATGATGCCCGGGTCCCAGATTATGTGGGAAATGCATCTACATGCGAACGGGGAAAGAGTGCCGGAGGCGCAGGTTGAGCTGGGTGTCTGGTTTCATGATGAGCCGCCTGAGCACCGCACTATTCTCAGTATGTTCGACGCGCAGGGGCCGCACAGCCTTGACATACCGCCGAATGAAATCGCCGTGACTCAAGGGACATTCGTGTTGTCCGCACCTGCCCGCATTGAAAACTTTCAGCCGCACATGCATATGAGAGGCAAGGCGATGTCCATGGAAGCCATTTATCCGAACGGGGAGCGTGAGATGCTGTCCTTCGTAGACAACTTCCAATGGAACTGGCAAATCAATTACGTGTATGAGGAAGAAGCAGCGCCAATCGTGCCCAAAGGCACGATGATTGTGACGACGGCCTGGCATGACAATACTGCACAAAACCCCTACAACCCGGACCCGAATCAATGGGTAGGATGGGGTGATCGTACCGTTGATGAGATGGCGCACAACTGGGTTGATGTGACCTACCTCGGGCAAGAAGAATATGAGCGACTCATTGCTGAACGGCGTGCGAGGTAGTGACGGCATCNGTCAANGAGGTTACCGATATCAATGCCAAGTTATAATTCAGGGAACCCGGCGCTTTTCTGTTTTCATTCGGTTCTGCTATGACCACGCTTTCAGTTCTTGATCTGGCGCCNGTGCCGCAAGGCAGCTCTCCTGCAGAGGCGCTGAGCAACACACTAAAGCTCGCCCGGGCGGCCGAGAGCTTTGGCTATCATCGATACTGGGTTGCCGAACATCACAACATGAAAGGCATTGCCAGTGCGGCGACGGCGGTGGTGATCGGCTACATCGCGAATGGTACTTCGACAATTCGGGTAGGGTCCGGGGGAATCATGCTTCCCAATCATGCTCCTCTAGTGGTTGCTGAGCAGTTCGGCACTCTTGCTTCTCTATATCCCGGACGTATTGATCTGGGGCTGGGTCGGGCACCGGGAACTGATCAGCGGACTGCTCATGCCCTGCGCAGAAATCTCACCGGGAGTGCCGACAATTTTCCCAACGATGGGGTGGAACTCCAGCACTATCTGAGAGAGGCCAGCGAGGGGCAGGCGGTGGTCGCTACGCCCGGCGCCGGCACCAATGTACCGCTGTGGATTCTCGGTTCAAGCCTGTTCGGCGCCCAACTCGCGGCTGCGCTTGGCTTGCCCTATGCCTTTGCGTCACACTTCGCGCCTCAAGACATGATGCAGGCCATAGCCATCTATCGCGAGCGGTTCAAACCATCCGAACAGCTTCAAAAGCCTCATGTCATGCTTGGATATAACGTCTTTGTNGCGGACACAGACGAGGAGGCGCTGTATCTGCGCTCTTCTGCTCTGCAGTCCATGCTGTCGCTTCGACGGGGAAACCCGATACAGCTGCCGCCACCGGTGGAGGGGCTTGAGGCAAGCTTGAGCGCTCCGGAAGCGGCCATGCTGAGGATGATCACCCGATGCTCGGCGGTCGGCTCAGTTCAGAGTGCGGCGAATCAGATGGGCGAGTTCCTGATGCGTACAGGTGCTGATGAGTTGATGTGTGTTAGTTCAATCTATGACCATGATACGCGGGTGCGCTCTTTCGGCCTAGCGCTGGAGGCGCGGGATTTGCTGAGTCAAAAAGCGGCCTAGTCATATGTATGGTCACCGGGGTCGGGGCGAGTGAAGCCACGAGATCTGGGTGCTGTAGGACAGAACGAACAACGGCAAAGCGGGATGAATCGCTGCGTCTACCATAGAAAAATGAGAATAATCGGAGGAAAAAGGCATGTCTGACCACGAACTATCAAGCGAATCGGAGTCGCAGAAGATTTCGCGCAGAGCAGCAATTAAAAAGACCGTGAACGCTGGGCTTGCCGCCGGCGCCGTCGCGTCGGCACCNCCATGGNTCCTGCCGGCACTCGCTCAAGGTGAAGAGCTTGTACCGTTCAATGATATGCCGGAAGATTATTCCCGACCACCTGCGCGGCCCGGAGGAACCCACTTCCTTGATACCCGGCAGATTTCCTCGGACAGCTTTTACACGGACAACCAGGATTTCTATGTGGTCCAGCACTACGGTCAGCCCGAGCTTGATTTGCCCAGCTATCGTCTGCAGATCACGGGTCTGGTGGATAATCCAATCGAATATTCCCTTGCGGACCTGCAGGCTATGCCGCAGGTTGATCTCGATGCCGGCTTCGAGTGTGGTGGCAATCGGCCGCTNGGGATTTTTCAGGGCCTGATTGGCAACGCAAACTGGCGTGGTGTACGGCTCAGAGATCTGCTTGANGCGGCCGGTATTCAGCCGGAAGGGAAGGAAATCGTGTTTTTCGGCGGCGATATNGGCGTCGAGGAAATCAGGGAGACGGAGGTTGAGCAGGCCTTCGCCCGAAGCCTGCCGTTAGTCGATGCGATGCGTGACGTCAACATGCTGGCGCTGCAGATGAATGGAGAAGCCTTGCCGCAAGGCCATGGCCGTCCTGTCAGGCTGCTTGTGCCCGGGTTTTACGGGGTGGCAAACGTGAAGTGGCTGACCCAGATTCATGTGCAGGACCGACGATACATGGGCAGATTCATGGGTCGTGATTACGTCACTCTGAAAAAAGAGCGTGTAGGGGATCAAGAGCGCTGGGTTGAAAACTCCGTGACGCGCATTAATCTCAAATCGGCCATTGTTCGGGTGAGCCGCGTGGCAGACGAGTTTACGATTACCGGTTTTGTGCTGAACGATGGCACGCCGCTGCAGAGCGTAGAGGTGAAGATTGATGATGGGCCCTGGCAGCGTGCCGAANTAGATCCGCGCTCCAGTCAGTATTCCTGGAAGCTGTTCTCTATGCCTTGGAGNAATCCGGGTGCCGGAGAGCACACCATTGTCTCACGCGTGACNGACGCGAATGGGAACGTTCAGCCGNCTNNAAGTGAATTGCCTGAAAAAGTCAGCCGCTGGGAGAATTTTGGTCAAATGCCACGCACGCTGGTGATTAGCTGATCCTCAGTGAATTAATGTTATAGGAACTGGGGCCCTGCCTCTCGGCCCTGAGCTTCTTGGCTACGCACAAGATGTCTGCGCGCTTCTGGCGCATTGCCNGACANCTTGATCGAGAGGTTTGAGCAACTTTAGGAGAGACACATGTTCAGCCATGTAATTTTGGGAGCAAATGACCTGGAAGCTTCCCGCAAATTNTATGACGCNGCGCTGGCCACTCTGGGGATCGGAGGACCCGCCCATGACCCGAAGGGTCGCTATTTTTATCGTACCCCTACCGGCATATTCGGTATTACCAATCCTATTAATGGTGAACCGGCGACGCACGGCAACGGCTTCACCCTCGGCTTTGCCGCGGAGAGTCCGGAAGCGGTGGACGCCTGGCATAAAGCCGGCGTTGAAGCAGGTGGTAAAGACTGCGAAGATCCTCCCGGTATTCGCGAAGGTGCGGGGGTGAAGATGTATATTGCCTATCTGAGAGATCCGGCGGGTAATAAGATTTGCGCACTACACCGCATGTAAGACGTGGTCAGAGGCAGCGGCGGTACAAGGCGAAAAGTCTTTCCCAGTGCCGCTCTGCTGAGGCCTTGTCATACATACCCTCNCTTTTNGGGAANACGAAACCGTGTTGGGTCCCCGGGTACCACTCCACGCGTGCATTGATCGCAGTTTCTTCGAGATGTGACTGTAAGGAAACTACCATTTCTGTCGGTGCGTAGCTGTCGGTTTCGGCACAGCCAAAATACATCTCTCCGGCAATCTTATGTGCCTCAAGATGCGGNGAATCTGGTGCATCGATCATCAGCCTGACGCCATGAAATGAGGCACTTGCGGCAACGCGATCAGGAAATCGCGCTGCGGCAGCAAAAGCGAAAGGGCCACTCATACAATAGCCGACACAGCCGAGCTTGCCCGATTTCGCCGCATCGTCCTGGTCTGCATAGTTGATAAGCTGTGCTATGTCCTTGCAGACCATGTCATTACTTAGCGAGTCCATATGCCCATGCATTTCTTCCCGGGTTGATTCAGCAATGCGATAAACACGCACGCGCCGGTAGTAGAGATTGGGCAGCATGACGTAGTAGCCGGCGGTGCCGAGTCTCCTGGCCATGTCATGCAGCTCGCCGCGCTTGCCCGGTGCGTCCATCAGGAACAGAACGACAGGATGTGGCCCTTCTTCCTCCGGGTGGGTGATGAAGGTATTCATGTCGCCATCGGCGGTTGCTATGTCGATTTCTTTCTCTATCAAATTTGACTTCCCAGCCTTCGTCCGACAACAGGCTGACGGTCCCGGGCGGGNTCCATCAGCCGTTTTTCCGCGTTTGAGTTAATTGCGNTCCCGATCGTAGGGTGCCCCGGTCCCTGAAGAACCCATGAAGAACTTGCGTCCGTCTTCAAAAGTGATGTCCCGGCCATTGGCCCGCGCACTGCGATCCTTACTCTGATATCCGTCGACCACGATAAACGTTCCCGGCAGAATTGTGTCGCGGGATAGTCCACGACGCAGCAGGGTATTTGGTGTGCCGCCTTCCACCATCCAGGTGGTCTTGCTACCGTCATCATTGGTGACGTCCAGATGTATCCAGGTATGAGGGTTCACCCACTCAACGCGCACAATCGGTCCACGCAACAGCACCGGACGGTTAGGATCAAATTCGGCGCTGAANGCGTGATGGGCGACTGCCTGCATACCAGCGCTCATCCACAGCCCAACAGCAAGAAGTCCTGCTGCGCCTGTTTTAAGCCAAAAAGAAATTGATTTCATAATAGTGCTCCCTGATTGTCTTGTGGTCGCTTAATGAGTCGGATTGGCGATACCGCCCGGATCTTCACCCCGGTATTCTGCTTCTAGTACACGAGCGCCTTTCATGATGCCTTCTAGTGCATAGTTCGCTTCATGACAAGCATACTCGAACAGCTTGTTGTCGGTGCGNGGCCACGAGTACTCGCCGCTGAAAGAAGCAGTCCACACGGAAGGATCCTCTACGGTAAAGCGGTATACCACCTTGTCGGGGTTCTCGTACTCAAAGTATTCTGTGACCTTCATATTGGCTGAGCCGCGCGAGAAATTGGGGGTGTCCCTGAAGTTTGTCGTCTCAACCACCAGAGTGTCTCCTTCCCACCATCCGATAGAATCGCCGAGCCATTTTTGAATGTTAGACGGGTCGTGCTCGGNGTTCATTCTGACGATGCGCGCTTCGTGCACCATTTCAATCTGAATAAGAATCGTGTCTTCCGTTTGCACGATGCGTTTATGGTTNTTGTAAAGTGCGGGAAGCATCGGTGGCCCTGCAGTGGAGCCAAATGACATGATGCAGCGCTCCGCAAACGGCCGGTTTTCTGGATTGTCGTAGGGGCCGGTTGCATCTAATCCCGCATCTAGCCAGTAGGCTGTACCATCATTTGCTCCACCTTCCCGGCGTGGCGCTTCGCCCGCACCCAGAGCCGCACGCTGCGCATCACGCAGTGCATCGGTTACGGGTGGCATCCTGCCGTTAAGCGGGTCGGTAATAATGGACGATCTGAATTCGCTGTTTATGCGGACCACATCTGTGCCGTTATCTACCCAGAATGTGTTATAGCCCCCGACATTGCCGGCAGCACCCGTAGAACCATCTCCACCTTGAGGGGGTGCCGAACGGTCGGGGTCACTGCCCACCTGATTCTCTTCTTTACGCTCGAATTCGGCATTAGCAATGCCAAAGGCTTCATCGTTGGTCAGGATCAGCCGATTTCCGAATCGAGAGGGACGTTGAAACGGCGTCAGCGTAGACACGTCGTAAGTGCCGGAAAAATCNGGTTTGCCATCGGCGGTACGGGGAATTTCACCGTTCTGCGCCAGGCTGGGGGGNATGATGCAGAGCCCCGCAANAACAAGCAGGNAAGTGGAACGTTTTTTTGAAGTTTTCATGTACATGCTCCTGAACTCAATCTCGGGGAAGCGGGTATCTGCGATACTCACCATAAATAAGCTCTTCAACGAATTCGACACATCGGAAATCCATGATTCGGGCGTCAGGTTCCATGCGGCGGTAAATAGGCATTTTGATGGTAAAGGGTTCGGTCAGTACCAAGGGATCTTCAATTGTCGCCTCATAGTCGATGTGATTGGGGCCCATCAGGGTGTAGCGCTCGGTGACTTTCATCTGATAGCTGTGATGACTGCCGGCGCGGTCCAGCCAGGTGCCGTCGTGCAATCCCGTCACCTCGACGACCAAGGTGTCTCCGTCCCAGCGGCCTGCGGACCACCCCATCCAGGAGTCAAGCGGTGCTGGACCCGGGTCTTCGAGGTAAATATCCCGTACGGCGCCTGCAAACTGATAGGCAATAAAAAAATCGTTATCACTCTGGATGATCTGAAACGGGTGTGGCAGGTAGGTCGCCCTCGGCACTCCCGGCATATAGCACTTAACTTCAGGATCGCGGGTGATCCAGTTGGCCGCGTTGTCTTCTTTGACCCTGCGAGCCTGCTCGTTGTAAGGAATCCGGCCGCCACCTTCAATGACACCCATGGAACCGGGTACCGACAGAACGGCCCCGGCTGCGAGTGTTTCTGCAGCAGGCACAGCATTTACCGGACCTTCCCGCATCATCACCGAGTGTCTCGCAATGTGCGGTTCTAAATCCCAGTTTGCTTCGTTCAAGACTTGCCAGACACCATTNAAGTCTGGCAGTCCACTCGAGAGGCGTGGAATTTCCTGACCGCTCAGCGGGAGATGGCCCGTAAGCATCACCATCAGAACAGACAGTCGGAGAAAGCGGAAATAAGATCTTTGCTTGAAGGACATTGATGTCTCCGTGCAGGGTGCCATGATAAAAGATCTGGAACCTGATTTACTTGTTATTGTGGTCGCATATGTACCCTGTTGGCTACATTACGATGGGTGGCATCAGTGATCATGCCACTCCCTCCGATTGTGCCGTATGTCGCGCAGAAAGAAAAATCTGCTGTCCTCGCCCGGCACGAACCAATGATACTCACTACGCGCACCTTCAGGCGCGTCNAGGCCGTTTTATCCAGGCCGAGCCATCGTGAAGATGGAATCNGCGTCTACCCGCGCNTAATCATTGTATCCAAGGCGGCCGATCGGCATCATTTTAGCCACATCAATAAGGCCGCCTTCGGTGATCATGGCGTCATCAATGTGAACACCAATGACTTCTCCAAATATCACCTTATAGCCATCTCCTTGATCCCATCCTGGTATAAGGGTGGTTTTAACATACTTGCATTCAAGCTGAACCGGCGCCTCGGCAATTCTCGGCGCCTTTACCAGAGTGGAACCGACGGGCGTCAGACCTGCCAGCGCAATCTCGTCCGTTTCCGGAGGCAAGGTGGCAGAAGAGAGGTTCATCTGTTCCCTGAGTTCCCATATTGCCAGATTGCATACGAACTCACCGGTAGTCTCGACATTCCGTGCCGTGTCCTTGTTACGATCATCTGTACTGCTTGCGCCTGCTGAAAACATGACGGTTGGAGGTCGGTAACAGACAGCATTGAAAAAGCTGTAAGGGGCTAGATTAAATACCCCATCGCTGTCGATTGAGCTGATCCAGCCTATGGGCCGCGGGATCACCAGGCTATTGAAGGGGTTTTTGGGCAGTCCGTGGTTCTGGTTTTTCGGTTCGTAGAACATGGGGCGGGCTCCATACGGAAGGTTGGCAAAGACATAGCAAACCATCTCGTCTTCCGGTCTGCAAGCCAACGGCGAGGCGTAGATCATGCTGCCATGATTTCGCCCAGTCTGGTTGGCAGGACAAAAGTCTCATCTTCCCTGCGTCTGGAATCCTGCGATGCTTCCCGCTGGATTTTCGTTACAATGGCTTAATGTCCCACTATCTGACAGCGCCCGTTTCAACACCCGACATGCCGGGCGGGATTCCTTACATCATTGTGAATGACGTTGCTGAGCGCTTCAGTTTTTATGGCTTGCGGGCAATTCTGGTCATTTTCATGACCCAGTATCTGATGTCTTCGGACGGGCAGTTAGCCACGCTGCCTGATGAAGATGCGACGTCATATTTCCACCTATTTACCGCAACTGCCTATTTTCTGCCGCTGCTTGGCGCGATCATTGCTGATGCCTTCTGGGGTAAATACAAGACCATCATCTCGCTGTCGCTTGTTTACTGCGCGGGGCATTTCTCGCTGTTTCTGGACGATACCCAGATCGGCCTNTTTTTAGGTCTGACCCTGGTCGCGGTAGGTTCCGGGGGCATCAAGCCCTGTGTGGCCTCAAATGTCGGCGACCAGTTTGGCAAGACCAATAAGCATCTACTGTCACGGGCTTACAGCTGGTATTACCTCGGCATTAACCTTGGGTCGTCAACTTCTTCCTTGCTTACGCCCTGGCTGCTGGAACACTTTGGGCCGGCTGTAGCTTTTGGCGTGCCCGGCGCTTTCATGGCGCTGGCGACGCTGACCTTTTGGGCAGGCCGCCGGGAATTTGTCCATATTCCGCCAGCAGGCCAGGGGTATCTGCAGGACATCACCGGCCCCGAAGGCCGGCGGGTGGTGAAGCGTCTATTGGTGATTTATGTTCTGGTTGCGGCTTTCTGGTCCCTGTTTGATCAACAGGGTAGTACTTGGGTATTACAGGCGCAGAATATGGACAGGATGGTATTCGGAGTCGAGTTGCTGCCCGCACAGATTCTGGCTGCAAATCCGTTTTTGATCATCTTGCTTATACCGACCTTTACCTACCTGATCTATCCGGCCATGAACAAACTGTTCGAGCTTACCCCTGCCCGGCAGATGTGTATTGGTATGTTTCTAGCTCTGACTCCGTTTCTCGTCACCGCTTGGTGTGAATCGCAAATTCAGCTGGGCTTGACGCCCCATATCAGCTGGCAGCTGCTGGCTTACCTTTTGCTCTCGGTTGCTGAGGTAATGCTGGTGATAACGGTTATGGAATTCTCCTACACGCAGGCGCCCAAGCGTATGAAGTCTCTGGTCATGTCTTTCTTCTACTTNTCGATCTCGGCAGGTAATGTCTTTACCGCGGTGGTCAACCAGATAATTCAAAACCCTGATGGCTCCAGTAAACTAGAAGGAGCCATGTATCATTTATTTTTTGCAGGCTTCATGGGAACTGCCGCCGTACTCTTTGCTTTGTATATGGCGAGCTATGATATGGACTTTATTATTCATGATGAGGCAGGCAGCAATGACTGAGCAGAGGCGAAACCACAGCTACAGCAAAAGTGAGGCTCTGCTGCAAAGAGCAAAGAACGTGATTCCTAACGGTATTCCGGGACACTTCAATCCGATGGCACAGGTGCCAGCGGGAACGTACCCGTATTATGTGGACCGCGCGAAGGGCTCACGCTTCTGGGATGTGGATGGCAATGAATATATTGATTACATGTGCGCTTATGGTCCTATGATTCTGGGTTACGATAACGAAGTTATCGAACAGGCGGTACGCGATCAGCTGGCCAAAGCAGACACTTGCTCACTTGCCTCTCCGGTGATGGTCGATTTAGCGGAAACGTTCGTGGATTTGATACCCTGGGCGGATTGGGCAACTTTTGCGAAAAATGGCGCTGACGCGACCAACATGGCGGTACTCATTGCACGCACGCACACGGGCCGTCGGAAACTGATCGCCATTGAAGGGGGCTACCATGGCAGTTCCCCCTGGATGCAGGCAAGAGGCCGTGCCGGTATCAGCGAGCGTGATCACCATGAATTGATTCGGATTCCCTGGAACGATCTTCCCGCCTTGCAATTAGCACTGCTTGAACATCCGGGAGAAGTCGCAGCATTCATCAGCTCGCCCTACCATCACCCGGTTTATGAAGACAATGCCCTGCCAGATTCTGGCTATTGGAAGGGGGTGCACGAAATTTTGCGCGAGCATCAGGTACTATCAATCTGTGATGACGTGCGAGCGGGTTTCCGCCTGCATATGGAGGGTTCCCCCGCTTACTTTGGCTATACGCCGGACCTCAGCTGCTACTGTAAGGCGATCGCCAACGGATATCCGATTGCAGCTGTGGTTGGGCGCGGCGAACTTAAGGATGCGGCGGCTAGCGTCTTTCAGACCGGCAGCTTTTGGTTCTCGGCTGGNCCTATGGCGGCAGCGCTCGCGTGCCTGCTGGAATTGAAGCGTCTTGAAGTGC
>FUFK010053262.1_pt1 | contig 11458 bp, 7 predicted proteins | sample 1021851 | NCBI WGS metagenome assembly FUFK01 (sample SAMEA51879418, study PRJEB19060) | metagenome
TTTTCTCCAATTATATTAATTGCAAGACTTGTTCCTATGGTTGCTACAGTAATATTGAGCAAGTTACCAATAAACAAAATAGTAGCAAAAAAGTCTTCAAAATTATCTTGAATTTTTGAAATTAGTTTTGCTCTTCTATTACCTTCTTGTGAAAGGTGTTTTATTCTTATCTTATTTACTGCAATTATACTTGCTTCNGATGCACTTATTAGAGCACTCAATAAAAGAAGTATGAATATTATAATTAGTGAGTTATACAATTTAAAATTTAATTATGAAGTGTGATTTTATGATGATGGGAGAATATTGTAAATCCTTGTTATTCAGCTTCTCTAATCTTTTTTTCAATTTCATTAAAAATTGCTTTATCTTCTTTAAGAAATTTTCTTGTACTATCTCTTCCTTGACCTAATCTAATGTCGCCGTAAGAAAAAAATGATCCGCTTTTGGTAATTATTTCTTTCTCAACACCTAAATCAATGAGTGAACTTTCTTTACTTATACCTTCAGAAAAAATTATATCCATTTCTGCTTTTTTAAATGGAGGGGCCATCTTATTTTTTACAATACGTGCTCTTACCTTGTTGCCAACAATATCTGTGCCATTTTTAATTGGTTCGATTCTTCGAAGATCAATTCTTACTGAACTATAAAATTTTAATGCTCTCCCTCCGGGAGTTGTTTCAGGATTTCCAAAAACTACACCAACTTTTTCTCTTAATTGGTTTATAAATATTGCAGTGCAGTTAGTTTTTCTAATAGTTCCAGTTAATTTTCTCAATGCTTGGGACATTAATCTAGCCTGTAATCCAATTTGAAGTTCTCCCATTTGACCTTCAATTTCAGCTGTTGGCACAAGTGCAGCGACACTATCAACAACAACAAGGTCAATATTCCCGCTTTTAACTAAATATTCTGTTATTTCAAGTGCTTGTTCTGCTGAATCTGGCTGTGAAACTAGAAGCTTATCAAGATCTATNCCTATTTTTCCAGAATATGATGGATCTAATGCATGCTCGACNTCAATATANGCAGCATTTCCACCTTGTTTTTGAACTTCGTTAACAGCCGACAAGGCTAATGTAGTTTTACCTGCTGATTCTGCACCAAAAATTTCAATGATTCTTCCTTTAGGTAGGCCACCAATTCCTAAAGCCATATCTAATATAATGGATCCAGTTGGAATGACACCTTCTTCATAGTCTTGGATATCATCTTTCATTAACATTATTGATCCTTTGCCGAATGTTTTCTCTATTCCGGCAAGGGTATTTTCAATATCTTTTGTTTTAACTTCTTTTTTTGGCATATTTATAGCCTACTACAGATCAATATTTTTTTTTATAACCTAATGTCACTAATTTATTAAAGGCCTGAAACCTAATTTGACATTTAAGTTTAAGTTTTCATTATCCCTAATTACAGTCAATTCAATAGTGTCACCTGGAACTGTATTTTCGTTTAATAAGTTAACAAGACCACTAAATGAAGTTACCTTATATTCAGTGTTATCTTTTTTGATAGAAATTATAATATCTCCTGGATCATTTTCATTTCTTCCTATTAACCCAGAATCACCAGAAGGACCATCTGGGTCAACATATGTAACTTCAATACCTAATATTTGATCTTTTAAACCTAATTGTTTTTTCCTTTCATAGGTTAATTTTTCAGTTGCGCCAATACCAAGAAGTGAATGCTCATAATATTTCTTTGAAATTAAAGACGGTATTACTCTTTTTGCAGTGTTTATAGGTATTGCGAAACCTATGCCAGAGCTAGATCCAGATCTACTAGCTATTTGTGCATTTATTCCAATAACTTCACCATTTGAGTTAAATAATGGCCCTCCTGAGTTTCCGGGATTAATCGAAGCATCATGTTGTATAACAGAACCAATTAAAAAATTTGTTTCTAAATCCGGCCTTGCTCTTCCAATTGCACTAATTATTCCAGATGTTAAAGTAAAGTTTTCTCCAAAAGGGTTTCCAATTGCAATAGCTTGGTTACCAACATTCACAATTGAGCTGTCACCAAGGGGTAATGGCTTATATTCATAAAAATCCGGATATTCCACATCTAAAATTGCTAGATCCGAATAGATATCATGTGCAATTAAATTTGCTTTGAACTCATAACCATCATGGAAAGCAACTATTATGTCACTATCTAAAAAAGCTGCTGCCTCTCTTACAACATGAGAATTTGTTGCAATTCTACCCTCATCATCCCATATAAAACCAGAACCNGANCCTGAAGGGCCCATAAAAGTATCAATTCTTATAGCAACTATTGCAGGAAGTGCATCGGTATAAATTTCTGATAGGTCATTAAGGTAATTAACGCTATTACTTTCTTGAACTTCAGGGCTAGAAATTATTTTCTCAGGTTCACCACTATCAGAACACGAGAATAAAGATACAGAAAGTATTAAAGCNATAAATAAATTTTTANTTTTCATTTTTTTTAAATATTGGTATTGGTTTCATTTTGTGTAAATTAGGTGTTCTAATCTTATTATATTGATAATAAAATTTGCTTGATGAATCTATCATCGCTTCTTCTAATTCTTTATATGTTAGTCCGCCCAACTGGTCTTTGTCAGTTCTTCCGTCTTCCCACAATCCGTCTGTTGGTGGAGCATCAATAATTGATTGTAATATATTTAATTTTTTTCCTAATTCCCATACTTCAGATTTCATTAAATCTGCGATTGGTGAAATATCTACACCTCCATCACCATACTTTGTGTAAAATCCAACACCAAAATCCTCCACCTTATTACCTGTACCTACTACAAGCCCTTTCTTTGAACCTGAAATTTGATGCAAAGTTACCATTCTTAATCTTGACTTTGAATTTGCAAATGCATGATCCGAATTGAATAAGTTAAGAGATTTAGTAAATTCAGTATAAATATCTGTCAGATCTATGGTTAGGTGATTTACATTATCATAATTCTTAGTTAACCACTGCCCATGAGCTATACTCAAATCATGCTGAGATTTGATTTGATTAATTGGCATTGATACGGCAAAAACTTCAAGTTTAGTCATTGCACATAACGTGCTAACAACAGAGCTATCAATGCCACCAGAAATACCAACGACCAAAGTTTTGAGCTTGTTATCTACACAATATGATTTAATCCAATCTGTAATTTTATTTATCATAAAATTAAATTCTTGCGTAACCTCTTACCTTGGGTAATTTTGAGCTACCTTCAAGAATTAGATCAATGTTTCTTGCACATTCCCTTCCGCTTGCAATTGCCCTGACAACAAGTGATTGCCCATGATTCATATCCCCACAAGAAAAGTAGTTTTTCTTGGTTGTCATCATATTTGTATCAGTTTTTACATTTCCTCTACCATCAAGATCAACATTTAAAATTTCAATTAAACCCTTTTTCTGTGGGTGCAAAAATCCCATTGCAAGAAGAACTAAATCGGCTTTTTTTGTAAATTCACTATTTGGAATTTCTTTAATGTCCATTCCGCCAGCATCATTTTTTACAAAATCTATATCTACTCCATGAAGTAGTTCGACATTACCATCTTTTCCGCTCAATTTTTTAGTTAGTACTGAATAGTCCCTATCGCCATTTTCTTCATGTGCTGATGAGGTCCTCATTATTAATGGCCATTCTGGCCAAGGATTATATTTTCCTCTTTTCTCTGGCGGAGCGCTCATTAATTCAAGTTGTGTAACTGAAGCTGCTCCTTGACGAGTAGCCGTCCCCAAGCAGTCAGCACCTGTATCTCCACCACCTAAAATTACGACATGCTTACCTCGGGCATCAATAATTTCTTCTTTTGACAAACCTTTATGATTCTTGTTCTGTTGAGTTAAGTATTCCATTGCATAGTGAATACCATTTAAATCGCGACCTTCNACTTCAAGATTNCTTGGTATTGTTGATCCGCCNGCCAAGCATACTGCATCAAAGTCNTTNTCTANGTCTTCTACTTTATAATCAACACCAACATTAACATTTGTAAAAAATTCTATTCCTTCTTTTTCAAGAAGATCAATTCTTCTTTTTACAACCCATTTTTCTAGTTTGAATTCAGGAATTCCTAATGAAAGTAAACCTCCTACTACAGAGTCTCTTTCAAAAACTTTTACTTTATGCCCAGCTCTATTTAATTGTTGTGCTGCAGCAAGACCAGCAGGACCTGACCCTATAACCGCTATTGTTTTTCCTGTTCTTTCCTTTGGAGGATTGGCTGTTATCCAACCTTCAGAAAAAGCTTTTTCGACAATAGTTTTTTCAATAAACTCAATTGCAACTGGATCTGAATTAATATTTAGTGTGCACGCTGCTTCACATGGAGCAGGACAAATTCTTCCAGTAAATTCAGGAAAATTATTAGTCGCATGAAGTTGAGCGATCGCTTTTTTCCAATCGCCCTTTGAAACTAAATCGTTCCAATCGGGTATTAAATTACCCAAGGGGCAACCATTGTTACAAAATGGCACACCGCAATCCATACATCTCGAAGCTTGTTCATTTGCTTGTTTATCAGTCCATGGAAAATATATTTCTTTCCAGTCATTGATTCTTTCAGAAACATTTCTTCTTTTAAAATTTTCTCTTTTATAATCTTTAAATCCAGTAATTTTACCCATTATTTCAATAATACTTCATGTTTTTTATTTAATTTTCCTAGAGCTTTTTCATAATCTCTAGGGACGACTTTTTTAAACTTTGGAAGAATATTTTCCCAATCACTTAGCATACTGCTTGCCAATGAACTTCCAGTTTCTTCATAATGTTTGTTGATAAGCATATTTAATATTTTATCATCTTCTGAATCCGATTTGATTTCCTTTATGTCACAGAGTTCAGAATTAAACTTTGTTTCAAAATTATCATTTTTATCAAATACATAAGCTATCCCACCACTCATACCAGCACCAAAGTTTCTACCAGTTTCACCTAAAATCACAGCAGTTCCTCCAGTCATATATTCGCAACCATGATCACCTATTCCTTCAACAACAGCAATTGCGGAACTGTTCCTGACACAGAATCTTTCTCCAGCAATTCCATTAATAAATGCCATGCCTCCAGTTGCGCCATAAAGTGCAACGTTTCCAATAATTATGTTATCTTCAGCCTTGAAAGTTGAATTTTTACTTGGAAAAACACTTAAACTTCCTCCTGAAAGACCTTTGCCAAAATAATCATTAGAGTCACCTTCAAGGTTAAATTTGAGTCCCTTGCAAGCAAATGCACCGAAACTTTGTCCAGCACTGCCTTTAAAGTTAATGGTGATTGTTTCGTCCGGGAGACCATTTGCGCCATATTTCTTAGTTATCTCAGAACTAATTATTGTTCCAACTGTTCTATTGTAATTATGAATATTTTCATTANTAGAAATTTTAGTTTGAGATTCAATTGATTTTGAAATTTTCTTTAAGATNTCAAAATCTAAAGCCTTATCAAGATTATGNTCTTGCTTTTGANTTGCATAAGGAGAGTCTCCATCAATAATTTCGGGTTTTGTTAAAATTATACCTAAGTCAACAGATGCATCTGGCATATTTTTTGCTCTTTCAGATACTTTTAATTTATCCGTTCTTCCAACCATTTCATTGACTGTCCTGAAACCTAGTTTTGCCATATATTCTCTGAGTGATTCTGCTAAAAACATAAAATAATTAATTACAGCTTCAGGTGTCCCTTTAAATAGTTTAATTAGTTCAGGATCTTGCGTAGCAACACCAACTGAACAAGTATTTAAATGACATTTTCTTAACATTATGCAACCCATCACGATTAGTCCTGCAGTAGCAATACCCCATTCTTCAGCCCCCAAAAGAGTTGCAATAGCTACATCTCTACCAGTTTTCATTTGTCCATCAGTTTGAACAACAATTCTGCCCCTTAAGCCATTTGCAACCAAAATTTGATTTGTTTCAGCTAATCCAAGCTCCCAAGGAAGTCCAGCGTGCCGAATAGACCCTAGAGGCGCTGCACCAGTCCCTCCACTCATTCCAGATATTAAAACAACATCACTCTTTGCTTTGGCAACACCAGCAGCAATTACTCCAACACCAGCTTCAGATACTAACTTGACATGTATCCGAGCATCTCTGTTTATATTTTTTAGATCATGTATCAACTGAGCTAAGTCTTCAATAGAATAAATATCATGATGCGGAGGTGGAGATATTAACTCGACTCCTGGTGTTGTTTTTCTTATAGATCCTATATATTCAGAAATTTTACTTCCAGGAATCTGACCACCTTCACCTGGCTTTGCTCCCTGAGCCATTTTAATTTGCAAATCAGTTGAATTTACTAAGTACTCAGCTGTTACCCCAAATCGTCCAGAAGCAACTTGTTTCATTCGACTATTTTTTTCAGAGTTAAATCTTGCAGAATCTTCACCACCTTCACCTGTATTACTTCTAGCACCAATTCTATTCATTGCAACAGCAAGTGTTTCATGAGCCTCTTTACTTATTGATCCAAGAGAAATAGCTCCAGTAGCAAACCTTTTAACAATTTCTTTGGCAGACTCTACTTCATTTATTGGAATTGAATCTTTTTCGGAATAATTAAATTCCAATAATCCTCTTAGAGTAAAAGCATCTTCTGTTTCATCATCAGCAAGTTTTTCAAAATGCTTAAATTTATCTTTATCATTTAATGTTGAAGAATGTTGAAGTAAAGAAATGGTTTGAGGGTTCCACATGTGTGATTCGCCAGTGCCCCTCCATAGGTAGAGTCCACCTAAATCTAACTCAAGTTCTTCTGGAATCTTGGTTTCCTTAAAAGCAGATAAATAATTTTGAAGCATATCTTTTTTTATCCTTCTTTCATCAACTCCACCAATCTTGTTTGCAGTCCATGTGAAATATTCATCTACAAATTCTTTTGACAAACCAATTGATTCAAATATTTGGGCTCCTTGATATCCTTGTAAAGTAGATATTCCCATTTTTGACATTACTTTAAGCATCCCGTACTCAGTAGATTTGATGTAATTTTTCACAGCATTTTCGTCATNATTAGAAGTATTTAAAACTGTTTCAATTGCCAAATAAGGATTAATTCCAGATGCCCCATACCCAAAAAGTGAGCAAAAGTGATGGACTTCTCTCGGTTCTCCAGATTCTACAATTAAATCTGCATTCGATCTTAAACCTGATTTAATTAAATAATGATGGACAGATGATAATGCTAAAAGGCTAGGAATAGGTATATAGCCCTTTTCAAGCTTCTTGTCTGAAAGTACAAGTATGTTGTAACCCTCATTAATTGACTTTTCGCATTCTTCTCTAAGATTTTTAATTCCATCACTCAGACTAAAATTATTCTTGTTATCTAATTTAATTAGTGTGCTAATAACTTTAGTTTTCATTCCAGTNACATTTAANTTTTTGATAGAAGCAATTGTTTGGTTATCAATAATTGGTTTTTCTAAAAATAAAATAGAACTTTGTCTTTCACTTTCTTCAAATAGATTGTATCTCTTGCCAACTGGAAGCGATATTTGAGTCACCAGCTTTTCCCTTATTGCATCTAATGGAGGATTAGAAACCTGCGCAAACATTTGTTTGAAATATGTAAATAAATTTTGAGGTTTTTTAGAAAGTATTGAAATTGGTGAATCGTTACCCATTGATCCTACGGGATCTTTAGAAGACTTTGACATAGGTTCAATTAAATATTTTAAATCTTCTTGGGTATATCCAAAAACTTGTTGCATATTAATTAATGAAGATTTAAATTTGTCCTGCCCAGCTTTTTTTAAATCATTTGAAGATACACTATTTTTTTTCAACCATTCTGAATATGGATTTGAGTTTGCAAGCGATTCTTTTATCTCTTCGTCATGCACAATTCGCCCTTCTTCAAAATCTATCAAAAACATTCTCCCTGGCCTAAGTCTTTCACGATATTCTATTTCTTCGTTATCGATATCAACTAAGCCTGTTTCAGAACCCATAATCAAAGTTCCATCTTTGGTAACTGAATATCTAAATGGTCTTAAACCATTCCTATCTAGGATTGCTCCAACCTTTTTACCATCTGTACATACAACTAAAGCAGGGCCATCCCAAGGCTCCATTAAAATGCTATGAAATTTGTAGAAATCTTTTAATTCATTGCTCATGGATTCATGCCCATCCCAAGAAGCAGGCATCATCATTGCCATTGTGTGTTCAAGTTCTCTTCCACCCAGGTTTAATAATTCAAAAACATTATCAAAAGATGCTGTATCGCTATCATTTTGATTACAAATTGGAGATAATTCTTTAGTTTTGTCACCAAATTTCTCAGAATAAAGTATTTGTTCTCTTGAACTCATCCAATTTCTATTTCCTCTTACTGTGTTAATTTCTCCGTTATGAGCAACAAATCTGTAGGGATGAGCTAATTTCCAGTCACCAAGAGTGTTNGTGCTAAATCTTGAGTGAACTAAACCAAAACTACTTTTAACTTTAGGGCTTTGCAAATCAATGTAAAATTCTCTAACTTGCTCTGATGTTAAAAGTCCTTTATAAACAATTTTAGTACTAGATAAACTACATACATATATATAGTTTCTAATATCATCATCAAAGTCATTCAAGATAATATTTTCAAATTTTTTACGTATGATAAATAATTTTTGCTCGATATCATCGATGATGTCGTCACCTTCACTACCAACAAATACTTGCTGTAAAATTGGCATAATTTCTCTAGCAGTTTTACCAATTTTATCTGGTGCAATTGGTACATCTCTCCATGTAAAAACTTTCAAGCCAAGTTCTTCTACACAATTTTCAAATATTTTTTTTATTTTTTCTGAATCATGTTCATTTTTTCCACAAAACAAAACACCTGTTCCATAGTTATCTTTTTTTAAGATAATGTTTGATTTTTTTAATTCCTCGTAAAAATAGTCATGAGGTATTTGTAAAAGAATACCTGCTCCATCGCCTGTTTCTTTATCCGCTCCTGATGCACCACGATGTTCAAGATTGCATAATGCTTTTAAGCTTTTCTCAACAATTTCATGTGAGGCCTCACCAGTAATTTTGGCAACTAAACCTACTCCACAAGCATCGTGTTCAAGTTTAGGATCATAAGAACCACTTGATTCTAATAATTTAAAATTTTCTTTAATCTTTTTACTTTTCATAAACGGCATAAATAAAGTTTGTTAACATTCCACTTAATATAATTAACAAAATAATCCCCAATTTTAAAAAAAGAATTGTTTAAAATGTTAAATTTTTGTTAAATTATATTTTTCCTAATATAAACTTATTACAAGTTTAGCCAATTATTCAATTCAAATCCGCTTACATATTTGGAAAAAGCATTCCATTCAGTTTCTTTTCCTTTGATATAAATTTCTAAAACTTCTTCAGAAAGTACTTCTTTAAGAAATGAGTTTTTTCTTGAATGATCCAAAACTATTCCAAGATTGNTTGGTATTGAATTTTCCGGAATCAAATCTGTAATTTCTAATGATGGTTTTTCAAGCTTATATTTATTTTTCATACCTTTGAGGCCTGCAGTAATTATTGCAGCAAAAGTAAGGTATGGGTTACAACCCGGATCAGGAATTCTAAACTCTATCCTTGAAGAATCTTCACTGCCCTTTCTAATCTGAGGAATTGTTATTGCATTGAAATTATTTGGAATGTTGGACCAACTTATATGCGATGGAGACTCATTATCAGCAGCAATTCTTTTATATGAATTAACCCATTGGTTTGAAATTANCATGAAGTCTACAGCATGCTTTAATAATCCAGCAGTAAAATATTCTCCTTCTTTAGAAATTCCAGATTTCAAGGAATTTTGAGNAAACAGATTTTTATCGTCTTTAAAAAGTGATATGTGCAAATGCATTCCGTTTCCTTCAAATTCTTCAAAAGGTTTTGGCATAAAAGTAGCAAAAACATTAGAAAGCATTGCTATTTCTTTAACAATTATTTTAAAAGTCTGAATACTGTCTGCGATAGTAACTGAGTCGCTATATCTTAAGCTAATTTCTTGCTGACCAGGTGATACTTCATGATGAAATTTTTGAATTGGTATACCCATTTTTTCAAGCCCAAGAACCGTATTTCTTCTTAGGTCTGAACCTAAATCGCCATGAATCCCAATTTGATCGAAATATGTCTTTTCNTCTATAGGCTTCATNGATTCNGAGCTCTCAAGATAAAAATATTCAATTTCAGGAGCAACATAAAAATTTAGACTATTATTAACTAGATCTTCAACTTTCTTTTTTAAAATGTTTCTGCTGTCAAAATTTGAAGGACTGCCATCTTTTTTTAAAATATCACAATTAATTTTAGCTACAGATGGTTCATCAGGCCTCCAAGGNAAAATTTCGAAAGTTGTTGGGTCAGGAAATGCAATCATTTCAGTTTCATTAGACCTTTCGGTGCCAAATATTGAAGAACCATCAAAACTAATTCCCTCTTTTAATACTTTTTCGAATTCATAGTCGGTAATACCAAACCCTTTTATATTTCCGAATAAGTCAGTGAACCACAATCTAATAAATTTAACTTTGTTTTCACTTGCTTGATTCAATACATAATTTATCGATTCTTGATTATTATTCTTCATCTTTTTTTATACCTGTTTTTTCATTATTTATTTTAAACCTATATCCAACATTCCAAACTGTTTCTATAAAATTATATTTAATGTTGTTTATTTTGCTTCTTAACCTTCTNATATGCACATCTACAGTTCGTGTTCCTCCATAGTAGTCATATTCCCAAACACTATGAAGCAAAGATTCCCTTGAAAATACTCTGCCNGGNTTAACAGCCAAATATTTAAGTAATTCATATTCTTTNAANGTNAATTCTATTTTTTCACCATCTAAGGTAACTTCGTAACTTTCTTGGTTAATTGTTAGAGGGCCAATCACTATTAATTCTTTTTCACTTTGGTTTGACTTAGTCATTACATTAATTATTCTCAAAAAGATCTCATTAACATCGTGAGGAGGAAGGCAAAAATCAAAGAAAGGCCTTGAAAAATTTGAAATCAGTAGATCCATGTCCTTTAATGGCATTAATGCAATAACTTTTTTGTCAGCTTTTTCAGCCTTTTTCAGATTTTCTTTAAATAGGTCAAGATTTAAATCCTCTCCAGAAACTAATATTATTTCTTCACTTTCATTATTNANNAGATTTTCAATATCTTTAATTTGTTCAAGTGAATAGTCGGANTTTGTAAATTTAGCAATTAATTCATCTGACTTNGATGAACTTAATCCTACACTTAATATTGTTTTTTTCTCACTAACCAAATAAAAATCCTTTCTTAGAGAATCATAAAAAAACATAATAATATTTTCTTGTTTTTTTTGCTATAAAACTTAGATATTCATTAATTTTTTATTAAATAGTTAATTTTTGGAAAAAAATATACAAAAGTCGTTGACGCAAACTCCATTCAAATATATACTCCCTGATTGCG
>FUFK010065548.1_pt1 | contig 11458 bp, 10 predicted proteins | sample 1021851 | NCBI WGS metagenome assembly FUFK01 (sample SAMEA51879418, study PRJEB19060) | metagenome
AAGCCTCATTTGATCTCTTTCTTTTCTTCTTTGACAATTTAGGTCTGTTAAATTCTTTGCAGCTGTTTTATCTGAACCTATAATCCAATATTCTGCATTACCATAACTACCCCACTCCATCATTGCTGCAAGCAAAGACTTAGTTGTCTCAGTGCATACAAGTAATGGAAGGTCAGTTGAACAAAATACTTCTGGTGAATAACCAGTTAAAGTTCCCCATTTTGGATATTTTTTAGCAACTGGAGCAGATTTTGATATGCAGTATACGTGTGTATCAAATTCTTCACATTTAACGTCAGTATTTAAAATTTCAGTATTAGAAAAAGTTAATTCTTCANTTTGGTTGTTGCTTTGNGAATCAGATAAATTTTTNTTAGATTCANTATNATCAGANGAACAAGAAANCAGCAAGAATATAAAAATTATANATATCAGNTTTCTCATAAGATTATTTTAACATGGTGGCCCCGGTAGGGTTCGAACCTACGACCAATCGGTTATGAGCCGACTGCTCTGACCGCTGAGCTACGGGGCCNAAACATGCTAACAATATCTTAAACACAATANAGAAATTTGCAAGCAACTTCTACTATGCATATTTCTAGAGTAAAATTATAAATATGAAAGAAGTATTTAATAAAGCTTTAGAAGAACTAAATGGAGGCAATGAGTTTGTTGTTGCGTCAGTTGTAAAGACATCTGGCTCGACTCCTCAAAAACCAGGATCAAAACTTTTAGTAAAGACTGATGGTAAAACCATTGGGACTTTGGGTGGTGGCTGTGTAGAAGGAGATATATGGTTTGCATCAAAAGAAATTCTTGAAAAGGGCGGCAAATCAAAGTATCAAGATTATGTTTTAAATGAAGATTTNGCNGCAAATGATGGATTAGTATGCGGTGGNACAATGTATTTTTTAATNGANCCNTACAGAAAATCTAATATCGAAATCAATGAAAAAATATTAAGTGAGATCGAAAAAGGTTATCAAGGTGAATTTTCTTTAGCCTCTGCAACAATAGTTGATTCAAAAGAAAAAAATGAAATTGGTAATAAGTTAATAATTAAAGATAATGGTGAGATTTTTGGAAATATCGGTAATGAAAAATTTATTAAAGAAATTTCAAATATTTCAAATGAATTAATGACTTTTGGAAACAACAAAATAATCGAATTAGATGATTCAAAAATTTTCGTTGAAGGTATCACAACAGACCCGGCTATATTAATTGCTGGAGGCGGTCACGTCGGAAAAGCCATTGCACCACTTGCAAAAGCATCTGGATTTAATGTTTGGGTGGTAGATGACAGGAAAGATTTTGCTAACAATGAAAGGTTNCCCGAAGCNGAAAAAATAGTAAATTCCAATTTTGANAATGCATTTGATGAACTNCCTATTAGAAAAAATACATTTATTATNATAGCTACAAGAGGTCATAATTTTGATGATATAGTGCTTGAAAANGCAGTNAAAACAGATNCAAANTATGTTGCNTTNNTGGGTAGTAAAAGAAAGGCAATTTTAATCTATGAATCTCTCTTAAAAAAAGGTATTTCTGAAGAAAGATTAAGAGAAGTTCGTTCTCCTGCAGGCTTAGATATTGGAGCTAGAACTCCAAATGAAATAGCAGTGAGCATTGTTGCTGAGATGATAAGTTTTAGAAATAACTCTTCTTCAATGCCTATGAAACTTGATGAAAAATTATTTAANAAAATTATTANTAATTCAAAGTCATAAATGATTTCAGCTATTATTCTAGCGGCAGGTGAAGGAAAAAGAATTGGCACGACTAAAGCTTTGCTTAATTGGGGAAATGAAAACTTAATTAACTATCAGATAAATTCTTTGAACCACGAGAGCATTACTGAAAAAATTGTTGTTGTTGGAGCTGAATCAGAAAAAGTTAAAAAGGCTATTTTAAGAAATGAAATTAAAATTGCAGAAAATAATGATTATATAAGCGGTAAAACATCTTCAATAAAGAAAGGAATTTCTTATATTGGGAACGATCAAAATGACATTTTACTCATAGCAGTTGATCAACCGAGAACAGAGGACCTTATTAATAAAGTTGTTAATTTCCATATCACTAACCCCTTAGATAAAAAGATATCCATGCCCTACAAAGAAGGTCATGGAGGTCACCCAATAATTTTTTCTAATTTATTTTTAGATGATTTATCTAAAATTAAAGAAGAATCATTTGGAATAAGAGAAATTATCAAAAACAACTCAGAGTCAATAATTAGGTTTAAAACGACTGATACTTCATCAAATATAGATATTAATACATCTGAAGATTATGAATTATTTCACAATAGATTTTTCAACATCTAAGCTTTCACTTATAAGCTCTTTATCTTTCATCCAATCTCCAAATTTATTCCAGTTGTCCATTCCATCAGAATTAAAGCTCTCTTGCCATAGCGGAGACAATAATTTAATTCCTTGAGTTTCTAGTTCAACGTTCACTTCAGGGAATGCAGCAATTAATGCTTCCATTGATTCATCATTATTTTCTATGGATTTTTCATAACCTCTTGAAAATGCATCAACAAATTTTTCAACAATTTCCTCGTTATTTTTTAAATATTCTTCACTAGTCACAAGAACAAGTTCATGGTATTTTGGAATGCCCCATTCCTCAAATTTTAGAATATTTACTTCCCTTCCTTCTAGCTCAATCAATATCGATTCATGAGACCAAAATGCACCTATTATTGCATCTACTCTTTCGCTTAATAATGCTGGGACAAGGTCAAATCCAACGTCTACCAATTCAACATCATCAATTGTTAAATCCTGCTCTTCAAGAATTGAACTTAATATACCGATGTTTAACGGTATACCTGGATATCCAATTGTTTTATTTTTTAGTTTGGATGGATTATCTATACCAGAATCTCCTAATGTCATAATGGAATTTAGAGGTGTCTTCACAATAGAGTGAACAGCAACAACTGGAATACCTTCACTTCTAGCTAGGAGTAAATCAGGTTGATAGCTTATCCCAAACTCATCTCTTCCTGAAGCAACGGTTTGAAGAATTGATGCTGGATCAGAAGGTGTATATACATCTACATTAATATCATTTTCTTCAAAATAACCATTATCAATACCATAATATATTCCTGCATGGTTAGAATTTGGATACCAATCTAATGCCAGTGAAATATCAATTAATTCTTGTTCGTTGCCACAAGAAATTAAAGTAAACACAATTATCAATAATAATTTTTTCATTCTACCCTCCTCTAATCGGATACTTTTTTAAAACTAATTTTTCTAAATAATAAAAAAATAAAAATAATGCTATCGCCAAAAAAGAGAGNACAAATATAGATGCAAAAACCCTTTCAGTTAAAAATTGAGGGGATGAAATTTTTATTAACCAACCTAATCCACTACTTGCTCCTACCCATTCGCCTACTACTGCACCAATTACTGAAGATACTGATGCTATTTTCATTCCCGAAATAAAATAAGGGAAAGAATAAGGAACTTGTATTTTATAAAATATTTGTAATTTTGAAGCACCAAATTGTTCAGACATTTTTATCATTTCTGCATCCACTGACTTTAATCCATCTAAGAAATTAACAATAATTGGAAAAAAAGAAATAATAATTACAATAATAATTTTTGAAAGTATATTCGGTCCGAACCAAACAAGTAATAAAGGTGAAAGTGTGATTACAGGTATTGTTTGACTAGCAATAAGCAAAGGATAAATACTTTTTTCTAAATTTTTAAAAAAGAAAATTACTATTGCAATATTTATTGCTATAACTGCAGATAAAATAAGGCCAACTACTACTTCAGTAAATGTTGTTAAAAAATGATCAAAAATTATTTTATAAGATGAAAATAATTCGTTAAAAATTAGTGACGGAGGCGGAAGAAACCATTCTTCCACATTNAGTGACCTTACCAATACTTCCCATAAAATAAATAAAATAAATATTAAAAACATNGATGGTATAAATTGTAAATTTAGTTTATTCATTTCTTTTTAGAAGGCTTCTAATTTTTNCTTTCAATTNNTTATGGTTTGTTTTTTTATTNATATCTATTTCATCAACAATTTTTGCTGGTTCACCATTTAAGATGATCAATTTATTTGAAATCTTCAATGCCTCATCTATATCGTGTGTAACTAAAACAACAGATTTATTATGTTTTTTTAAGATATCAATTAGCCAATCTTGCAAATCGTCTCTTGTTATTGAATCAAGAGGGCTAAAAGGTTCATCAAGTAGCAATATTGGTCTACCAGTTAAAAATGACCTGATTAAAGAGACTCTTTGCCTCATTCCTTTAGATAACTGGTGAGGATACTTTGTTTCAGAACCTTTTAAGAAAAAGTCTGACATAAGTTTTTTTGCAACCGGATAAGACTTTTCTTTTTTTACACCAGATAATTCTAGAGAAAAAACAGCATTATCAATCACGTTTTTCCAAGGAATTAATAAATCTTTTGATTGAGAAAAAGCAAAATTTTCTTTTGCATGGTGGATTTTAGAATTCAAATTAATACTTCCATCAAATTCTTTGTCGATTCCAGAAATTACATTTAAAAGTGTTGTTTTTCCAATACCACTGGGGCCCAATATTGAAATTATTTGGTTTTCATGAAGGTCAAAACTAATTTTTTCAAAGATTACTTTATCTTGATAATACTTCTTTAGGTTTTTAACTTTTAGAATCGAACTCAATAAATTTTCCCTTCGCTGGCATTATCCAGAAATCAGGTATTACGGGTCGGTAAAGATTTACTTTACCCTCTCAGCAATGCGCTCCCCCTTAAACTAATGCAATATTATTTTATATTATTTGTAATATCAAGGGAGAAAAATAAACTAAAAATATGTTTAATAAAGATGAAAAAGAGCATACATGCATCATATGTGGTGCTAAAATTTTAGATGTACACTGTAAAATNAAATGCCAAAATTGTGGCTATATAAGAGATTGTTCGGATCCTTAAAATGAAATTAATTTTTAAAATTAAATATCAAACTTTTTTGACAATACTTTTTTTATTTTTAATATCTTGCTCAGATCAAGTTGAGAATAACTTAACTGCAAATGAAATTATTACAAATTCTTCTTCAAGGGTATCTGAATGGAATTCATTTAGGTTTAGTTTAGAGCACGAAGAAGGATTAACTAGTCTTGCAAGTGGTTCCTATCAACTCAAATCTGCAAGAGGGGAAATAATACTACCAAGAAGAGTTAGTTTAGAAACAAATGCAATCACACTAGGTCAATTAATCAAATTGGACGTTATATTAATTAATGAAAAAAGTTACTGGACAAACCCTATTAATCAAAAGTGGAGTGAAATTCCTCAAGGCCAAAGTCCTTTTGGGACATTTGATGTCGGTGAAGTAGTAAAAGATATATTAACAAACATAAATAATCCTATTTTAGGCGCACAATCAGGAAGTAAAATAAAAATATCTGGAAAAGTTGCTGCTATNGTTTTTGAACCTTTAGTTGGAGTATCTGATAAATCAAAAATTGCTGATGTTGTACTTGAAATAGATTTAAGTAACATGAATGTTCTTTCTGCAAGAATTGAAGGAAAGGTAAATCCTTTAGATGAGGATAACGTAATAAGAATAATCGAAATTTGGGACGTTGATTCCGATTTTGAAGTAAACCCTCCTTTCTAATGAAAAAAATATATTCATATTTTTCTGACTATATTTTGTTGTTGCCATTTTGNGCAGGTGTTTTTCTTGGNGCTGATGANCAAACNAAGGTTGTAACTATTCTTCCNCAGATTATGATTGATTTTGAAATTCCAGTTACNAGTTTAGATATTGCTTCTTGGCTTATAACAATTTATTTAATTGGGTATACCGCAATTATGCCTTTAACTGGAAGGCTTTCAGATAAATTTGGTTTTAGAAATTTATTTTTAGCTTCATTATTTATTTTTTTAATAGGTTCTATTTTAACTGCATTGAGTCCAGAAATTTCAAAAATTTTTCANAGAGAACCAAATGTAAATTGGATTTTAGCTACAAGGTTTATTCAGTCTATTGGTGGTGGAGCATTAGTACCTATTTCAATAGCTGCTGCAGGGTTCTTATTACCTAGAAAAAAACTTCCCATTGCATACGGCATTATAGGTGCAAGTGCTGAAGCTGGAGGTGTATTTGGACCTTTAGTAGGTGGTTTTATCACTCAAATATCATCTTGGGAATGGGCCTTTTGGATAAATATTCCTCCAACTTTATTAATAATGATTTGTTTAATAATTTGGATTCCAAAAAATAAAGTTCAAGATATAAAAATTGACTACCTAGGATCTTTTATTTTCTTTATTATCATTTCATCAATAACAATTGCATGTGCTCAAATATCAAAATCAAATAGCCTATTAATTTTATTCTTAATAGCAAGCATAATATTTATAATTTTTGGAATTTTGAGATATAGGTCAGGAAGCGAATTTATTGTACCTAGAAAAATAATAAAAGATAAATTATTTTTAATTTCAAATCTTACCCATTTCTTTATTGGAATTGGATTAATTATAGCTATAATAACTGTTCCAGTAATGGCCGAAACAATCATGGGGGCGTCACCATTAGAAGGTGGATTAAGACTTCTAAGATTGACAATTGCTCTTTCAATTGGAGCTTTTTTAGGTGGAATTTTAACTGAAAGAATTAATTCTAAAATACCTTTAATGATTGGATTTATATTAATTTCGATTGGTTTTTATTTTATGTATGGGTGGGGCTTAGATATTAAAGACCCAAGTATGACAATACATTTATCTTTACTGGGCTTAGGTTTTGGAGTTTGTATTTCTCCAATTACTTACTGTGCAATGAAAAATATTCAAGACACTGAAAGAGGATCTGCATCGTCAATACTTACTTTATCAAGAATGCTTGGGATGACAATTGGCTTATCTTCCCTTACGGCATGGGGAACTACAAGATTTTCTCAACTTACTAGTGATCTAGAAGGTTTTTCACTNGACCCTNTAGCACAACAAGAATTGACTGATGTAACTCTAAATTCTGGGTTACAAGTATTTCAGGAATTTTTTCTAATAGGATTAATAATTTGCATAATTTCAATTCCTATTGGCTACATAATGACATCAATTAAAAATTAATTAAAATTTTCCTTTTTTTTAGCTTGTTTTACTTCACTATCTAATCTTTGCAATTCATATTCTTCGTGATCAGTAAAATTCATCAGCTCATAAAAATTTGAATGTCCAGCAATATCTTTTATTTGATCATGCATTTTCATACAAACTTTCCTGTAAGAGATGTGCCCTTGCTTAGCTGTACGCAATTCAATTAAGTGAAATGCTTGTCTCACATTCATTGTAATTGAATATCTAATATTGTGGCCAAATAAGAGTGCATACTCTTTAAGATGAGGTGAACTTATTTCAAATTTTTCATATAGTTCTTTAGATTTAGTTATCAATTCTTTGCACTCCTTTTCATATGGAGTCTTTTTTACTTCATCAGGGAAATTAAATCCTAATTCAGGATTCATTTTTTGCCATTCTATTGTCATTAACCTATGTCTTTGAAGGTCTCTAAATGATCCATAATCAGACAGTATGTCAAAAGTATAATAAGAATTTTCAAACGCTCTTCCAGGTTTATGCCTTCTATTTTTCCTGACCCCAGTATATTTATTTAGAATATTTTTTATTTCATCATCAGGCATTTTATTAACAATTTGCTTTAAATCTTCAATTGATTTTTGAGAAGATGAATATAAGCAATAAGCAGCAATTTTTCTTTCAGCATCATTTTCAAACTCTACAAGATTTACTTCTGGGGCCTTAGATGGTGAATTATTTAAATTTTCCAGAACATAATTATCTATGTTGTCTTGGTTATTTTTCAGATAATTTGACCACTCCACGCCCCTACTTTCAACGTCAACTCTTTTCAAAAAGGAGGGTATGACCTTTCTTAATTCAACTAGAATCATATCTGCATAATTTCTTACTTCTTCTGATTTATGTATTCTCATTTTCATCAACATGTGTTCATATGCTTGCCCACTTGCAAATATACCAACATTTGAAATTGTAGAAGAAGGTAAAAAGTACCTTGCAACATCACAAGCTTTAGCGCGGATAGTACCATTGTATGCTTGCAATGAAACTGATTCTTCTTTAGGAAACTCAACTTTGTAAATTTCAACAAGACTACGAACAACTTTTGAATACGTTTCAAAAATAGTATCCATTGTTTCTTCATATTCTTTTTTTAAATTTGAATTATTTAGTTCAGGTGGAGTTATATACCTAAATTTGTCTCCAATTTTTTGATCATAATAGATATATCTTGTACTTTGTTCTAAATAAGAGGCAATTCTTCCCCACTCAAGAATTTTAGTGAGAATGTTTGATGCCTGTTCGCAAGCTAAATGAGCTGAACCTAGTTGAGCAACAGAGTCATCACCATATTGAGTAAAAACCCTTTCATATAAACTTTCTGCCTTTGAACTGTCTATTTCAATTGAGTCACCCAGATTACCTTCACTCCAAAATTCATCCAAAAATAATCTCCTTAAAGATTTGGAAGACCTACTATATCTTGCGTAAAGTGCTCCTTTTACAACTTCAGGCATATTAATTAAGCAAAAAACAGGTTTATCTATATTTGAAAAGTGGTTTAATAATATATCTTTTTCTTCTGTTGTAAATTCTTCTTGAAAATACATACTACCCAAAAATTTGATCTGGGTTCTCTAGTATTTGTTTCAATTCACCTAAAAACATTGCTGCTTCAGCACCATCATTTACTCGATGGTCAACAGAAAGTGTCATCTTCATAATTTTTGATATAACCATGTTTCCATCTTGGACTATTACTTCATCATTTGCTTTACCGACAGATAATATTGCAGATTGAGGTGGAACAACAATTGCCACAAATTCATCTATATCAAACATCCCTAAGTTGCTGACACTAAATGTTGCCCCATTATTTTCTTCTTGAGTTAATGGTGATCCACTTCCTTTAGCCCTGCTTGCAAGATCTTTTGCAGCATTTGATATTTCCATCAAACTTTTTTCTTCGCAGCCAAGAACTGCAGGAACAATAAGTCCAACAGGCAAAGCAATTGCCATACCAATATTTATATTTTTATGCTCAATTAAACTATCCTCATTAAAGGAAGAATTAAATTTAGGGAATTTCTTTAAAGCTTGGGTAACAGCAAATAATATTATGTCATTTACAGATACCTTNACATTATTTTTTTCGTTAAATTCTGATCTTTTCTTGATCACTTCAGTCATATTTGCACTATTACTTATGTAAAAATGTGGTATTTCAGACTTACTTTTAGAAACAACACCTGCGATTGCTTTCCTCATTGGAGTCAGAGGAATATTTTTAGATTCACCACTTTCTTCATTTGTACCTCCTCCTAGTGAGCCCCCTTGTGCTGCAGCCTCAACATCTTCTCTTGTAATTCTTCCTCCAGGACCAGTTCCACTTATAGCACCAAGATCAACGCCTAATTCAGTGGCTAACTTTTTTGCAATTGGGCTAGCTTTTACTTTCACATTACTTGATGAGGAAACTGATTCAGGCTTATTTTCAACTTGAGGTGAATCATTAGCACTTGGTTCACTTGATGCACTCTGTGAAGAAGAAGTTTCAGGAACATCATCACCTTCATCGCCAATATATGCTATTAAATCTCCAACTGGTACCGCTTGGCCTTCTTGAACAATAATTTTTTTTAAAATTCCATCGTTATAGCATTCCATTTCAACAACTGTTTTATCGGTTTCAATTTCAGCTAACTTATCTCCCCTTTTGACTTCATCACCTTCTTTTTTAAGCCACTTTACAATAGTTCCTTCTGACATATCAGCGCCCATGCTAGGCATTGTAACTTCTGAAATCAATTTAACCTCCTTGGTTATAAACTATAGCCTTGTTCAATTTTGTTCATAATTTTCGGGACACTCGACATTGCATGCTGTTCAAGCTTTCTATTATAAGGCCATGGCACATCTTCACTNCCCACTCTAAGAATTGGTCCATCTAAATAATCACCACTATCCTCATTTATGTTTGTAGCAACTTCTGCCATAACTCCACCATTTTTTCTTGCTGTATCAAGAAGAAGTGCTCTTCCTGTTTTTTGAACAGATTTATTTATNAAATCATAATCAATTGGGCTCAAACTTCTTAGATCAATAATTTCTGAACTTACATTTTTCTTTGAGAGTTCTTCGGAAACTTTATTGATCATAGGAATACCATGGCCATAAGAAATGAGGGTTATATCTGTACCTTCTTGTTTAATATCAGCTTTTCCTATTTCTATATCAAAATATTCCTCAAGAACATCTCCTTTAGTCCCATATAGACCTGCTGATTCAGCAAATATAACTGGATTAGGATCCTTAATCGAAGATCTTAGCAATCCTAGTGCATCTTTTGGGTTGGAAGGTGCAACTACTTTTAGGCCAGGCACTTCGCATAGCCAAGTTTCAAAACTCTGAGAGTGGGTAGCACCTAATTGCATCCCAGCTCCAGTTGGTGCACGTATTACCATTGGGACATTTATTTGACCTCCAGACATGTATCTTATGTTGGCAGCCATATTTACAATTTGATCAAATCCTACAAGAGAAAAACTTATTGACATTAGTTCGACTATTGGCTTTAAACCTGCAGCCGCACTTCCTATTCCAGCACCTATAAATCCTGCTTCTGAAATCGGAGTGTCCTTTATACGATCTGGGCCATATTTTTCCAAAAATCCAGAAGTTATTGCGTAAGCCCCCCCATATGCACCAATATCTTCACCCATAATAAAAACATCTGGGTCGTTTTCAATTGCCTCACTTAATCCTTTTTGCAGTGCTTGCCTTAGTGTTATTTCAGCCATTATAAATATACATCCTTACTTAAACTTTCCAAATCTGGTTCATTGCTTTCTGTAGCAAATTTAACAGCAGCATCCATTTCATCTTCAACAGATTTTTTTACATCATTTATTTCATCTTTTGAAGCAATGTTTTTTGAAATAATATATTCAGGAAAAGATTCAAGTGGATCCTTTTTTCTCCACTCATCAACTTCACTAGATTCCCTATATTTTGCAGGGTCAGCCATTGAATGACCTTGAAATCTAAAAGTAGTTGCTTCAATTAAGGCAGGACCGTTTCCTTTTCTTACCTTATCTACAACTTCCTTGGTTGTTTCTTTTACTGCAATTACATCCATTCCGTCCACTACAGTGCTTGGAATCCCATAACCTTCTGCCAAATTTGAAAAAGATTTTCCATTAGATCTTATTCTTTCAACACTTGTTCCCATTCCGTAGAAGTTATTTTCAAGAAAAAATATCATTGGTAACTTCCATACACTTGCGAGATTCATAGTTTCATGAAATGTACCTTGGTTTGTTGCACCATCGCCAAAATAAACCATAGT
>FUFK010041206.1_pt2 | contig 11453 bp, 17 predicted proteins | sample 1021851 | NCBI WGS metagenome assembly FUFK01 (sample SAMEA51879418, study PRJEB19060) | metagenome
TATGATAGCTAACAGAGAAAAGATTGGTAGAGGTATTGGTAAAGCTAAATCAGGTATTGGATCTTTAAATAGAAAACTGAGAGGTGTTAATCCTGATGGCACAACTAGAACTCAAGCACAATTTGAGGCTGCGCGTGAACAAAGAAGAAGAGATAAACGTGTAGCAAATATGTTAGAAAGAAAAGCTGCAGGCAAATCTTACTCACAGAAAAATTTAAATGAACTTACGACAGGTGGATCTAAACCTGGTACGTATACAGCCAAAGGTGCTGGTAGTGGTGGAACAAGCAGCAAAATTGTTTGCACGATGATGAACGAGAGATACGGCTTTGGTTCGTTTAGAAATAAAATCTGGATGAAGTTCCACGAAAACTATGGACCAGAATATCAAAAAGGCTATCACGCAATATTCTTACCATTAGTTAAGATTGCAAAAGGTGAAGGCAAAATAAACACAGCGGTTAGAAAAGTTCTAGAGCATATGGGCAGACACGTAACTGCTGATATGTTTAAAATAATGAAAGGCAAAAAACGAGACCCGCTTGGCAGAATCTACAGAGCTATCTTTGAACCGACTTGCCGTATCATTGGAAAGATTAAGTCCGCTCTAGGGAGGGGATAATGAAAAAAAATATAGAGGGTGCAAATAAATTTAGAGCGTATCTAAAAAATTTATCCAACGGAGCTACCATAGATAGAAAAAAAGTTGCTACTAGATTTAATATAAAAGCTTCAACAGTTAGTAATATTTTAAATGAATTTAAAAATAAAAATTTTAAATTTGTAGTACAACCAGGTCCTTTTAAAGGAGAATCAAAAATTAAACCAACCGCATCTCAAAAAAAATTATCTCTTTCAGCATTTGGAAAAAAATTTGAAGACTTATCAAATCAAGATCAAAGTAGAATTAGAACAGGTAAAGTTGATAAAAATACTTCAACTCCTTTTAGACAAGCTCAAAAATTTGATTCTTTCTCTTTAAAAAATTATGGTAAAAAATGGAATGATCTGCCAATATTTTTAAAAAATAGAGTTAGAGCAGGGCTGCCCCCTGCAGATCCAAATAGAATTGACATAAAAAAACAAAACGTTCAAGCAGATTTATTAAAATTATCTAAAGATCCTAGAATTGTAAATATATTTAAAAATCCAAATAGAACAGAATTACAATTAAAAAATGATATAAAACTTGTTAAAAAAATATTAGGTAAAAATTCTAACCCCTTAGCTAGAATAACTCAATTAGCTGCAGCTTTTTCTGGAGATGATTTAGTTCCTGGTATTGTTCCTAAATTTAAAGAAAATGCTACACAGATTTTTAATGAACTTCCTCATAGTAAAACCCAAAGAGAAATAGATGAACTTAAAGTTGGTAAAAGTGTTGGAGAAAAAAGCACTAAATTTATAAAACAACAAATTAAAAAAAATCCAAATTATATTTTTACAGGTGATTATAATATTGACGAGGTAGCTGGTATAACTTCTTCTGCTAGAAGAGGCACAACACCTTATGGAATTTTTGGTCAAATAATTGATAAAGATATAAACCAAGGAGACAAACAATCTTTTGATGGAAATAAATCTATTAAAGAAGCTAAATTACAAGAGGCGATAAAAACTAAAAATCCAAAATTAATAGATAATGCTTTAAAAGATTTTAATTCATTAGTTTCTCGTTATGAAAATAAATTAAATATTAATAGACCTAAAGGAACTCCTAAAGTTAAATTGTTTAGAGCTAGTTTAGATAGTCCAGAAGTTTCAATTGAAAATTTTGAAACATTTAATCCTGAATATAAAAAAGCTTTTTTAGATAATTTTAATACTAGAGGATATTCTTTTAAAGTTCCAAAAGACATAAAAACTATTCCACAAATATTAGAAGCAACACAAGATCCTAATGTAATTAAAAAAATGTCACAACTTGCTGGTAGATTTGCACCAAGACTTTTATCGATTTTACCTCTTGCTGCTGGTTATGTTGGTCTTTCTAAATTATTTGGAGGAACTGCGGTAGAGGCAGCGGAGATAACACAACCAGCAGTTAAACAACCCGAAGTAGGCACACCAATAAAATACGATTCAAACGTCGGTGCAATTGTAAATGAAAACACAGACCAACCCGCGACTCAGAATCAGATATTAACTTACATCAAAGATAACCCACTAAAAGTTACAGCGGGTACATCACTTGCTTTTGCTGCAGAAGAAATACCTGGAGCTTTCAAAGAGGCAAGAAAACTTGGTAGAGGTAAAGTTAGATCTGCACTAGGTATTACCGGTGCACTAAAACCAGTGCTAACTACGATTGGTACACCAGCCATGACTGCTTTATTTGAAGCACCATTTGCTGCCAAAAGATTAGAAGAAGGTGAAAGCGCAACAGAGATTTTAACAGATCCATTCGGCCCAGCACTTGGTGTTGCGTTCATGGAGCCATTTTCTAGAGGTGCAGGTATAATCAGAGGAGCACCCAAAAGAACTATGGCACAGGGTTTACGTAATTATTTTAATTTAAGCAATGTAGGACAGGCTAGACCTGGACTAACTAGTAAGGTTTTAAGACTAGGTATGAGTCCAAGAATGATTGCAGGTGCCTCTAGATTTTTAGGCATTCCTGGGTTATTATTAGGAACTGGATTATCTGCATACGATGCATACAAAAATTATCAAAACCAGGAGGGGTTTTTATATAACTTATTAAACAAAGATGAATAAAAGTATTTTTAGAGCACTAGGTGTATTGGCACAAAATAAAGGTATGAATCAATACCTAAATATTTTTAAAGAAACTGGTGAAGGTATTAAAAGCAGAGGTATGGATTTTTTTAACAAGGCAATTAAACAAGTTGTTGATGAAGGAGATCAAATAGAAACAACTCTTACAACTAAAAAATTTGTTCACCCAGATAGACCTGATATTTTTGTAGAGGTTGATACTAGCACAGGTAATGCAAACGTAGGTTTGGTAGATCCAGATGCAGGAGCTTTTGCATACACTGATGAGATGAAAAAAGAACAACTAATCTCATCTTTGGAAGATGAGGGTCTTGGTGCCTTGGGTGCAAGAGCTAGAGCTGATGAGATTTTAACTATGCGAGAAAAAGCAAAAATAATGAAAGAAATGGGTAAAAGCAAAGTTAAAAATAAAAGACAGAAAATGATAGATTTATATAATCAGATTATAAGAGATAGAAACAAAAAAGCTGACGGTGGTGAGGTTAGTTTGACAGTAATAGAAATACCTGATATCAGTGGGTCAGGTGTTGAAACTTTATTCAAAAAAAGATAGGATGACAAATGGCCGAGATTGACAAACCATTACCAAATACAAATCAAACACGAGTTCCAAACGAAGAAATAATAGAAGTTGAAAAAACAAAATCGGCTGAAGTTATTGATACTCCAACAGGACCTGTTGAAGTAGAAATGAATGAAGAAGGTGGTGCAGAAGTTTCGTTTAATCCAAACGCAGCAATCGATCCAATACAAGATCACTTTGCTAATCTTGCAGAAAGTTTAGGCGACGAAGTTTTAGAACCACTTGGTGCTAAAATGGTTGAACAATATAATGAATACAAAGAGTCTCGTGGCGATTGGGAAGATACATATCGAAACGGACTAGAACTATTAGGATTTAAATATGAAAGAAGAACAGAACCGTTTAGAGGTGCTTCTGGTGTCAATCACCCAGTTCTTGCGGAAGCAGTTACGCAATTTCAAGCGCAAGCTTATAAAGAGTTACTCCCATCTGACGGACCAGTAAGAACTCAAATTTTGGGAGATGTAAATGTTCCAAAAGAAGAACAAGCTAAACGTGTAAAAGATTTTATGAATTATCAAATCATGGATCAAATGAAAGAGTATGAACCAGAGTTTGATCAAATGTTATTCTATCTCCCTCTCTCAGGCTCTACTTTTAAAAAAGTCTATTACGATGATATTATTGGTAGAGCCGTGTCAAAGTTTGTACCGGCAGATGATTTAATTGTGCCATACTCTGCAAACTCATTAGAGGATGCAGAAGCTGTAATACATGTCATAAAAATTTCAGAGAATGAACTAAGAAAACAACAAGTGGCTGGTTTCTATAGAGACATAGAATTAGGAACACCACCAGTAACAGAAAATCAATTAGAAGATAAAAAATTACAATTGGAAGGAATATCCAAAGACGGCCAAGAAGATCAATATATACTTTATGAAATACACACTAATTTAGATTTAGATGGTTATGAAGATATGGACGCCAACGGAAATGAAACAGGAATAAAACTTCCATATGTTATAACTGTATCTCAAGCAGGTAACAAAGTTTTATCTATTAGAAGAAATTACAAAGCCGAAGATCCAAAGAAAAATAAAATAAATTATTTTGTACAATTTAAATTTTTACCAGGCACAGGTTTTTATGGGTTTGGTTTAATACACATGATTGGTGGATTAACAAGAACTGCAACAGCAGCTCTTAGACAATTATTGGATGCGGGAACCTTNGCTAANTTACCAGCTGGATTTAAATCTAGAGGTATTAGAGTTAGAGATGATGCACAACCATTACAACCTGGTGAGTTTAGAGATGTAGATGCACCTGGTGGTAANATTAAAGATCAGTTTATGACTTTACCTTTCAAAGGTCCTGATGCAACTTTATTACAATTAATGGGTGTTGTAGTATCAGCAGGTCAAAGATTTGCGGCGATCTCGGACATGCAAGTGGGAGATATGAACCAACAAGCTGCGGTGGGTACAACTGTTGCTCTTCTTGAAAGAGGATCAAGAGTTATGTCAGCTATTCACAAAAGATTATACGTTGGTTTAAAACAAGAATTTAAATTATTGGCAGAGGTATTTAAAACATATTTACCACCGGTGTATCCTTATGATGTGCCTGGTGCAAGACGAGAGATTAAAGTACAAGACTTTGACGACAGAGTAGATATACTTCCTGTTGCAGATCCAAATATATTCTCACAGACTCAGAGAATTAGTTTGGCGCAAAGTCAATTACAACTAGCGCAATCAAATCCTCAGATACATAATCTGTATCAAGCATATAGATCTATGTATGACGCGCTAGGTGTGAAAAATGTAAATGCAATACTACCACCACCTGCACAACCAGTGCCCATGGATCCTGCATTAGAGCATATTATGGCTATGTCACAAAAACCTTTTCAAGCTTTTCCTGGTCAAGATCACAAAGCTCACATTGATGCTCACTTAAATTTTATGAGATTAAACATGGTGCAAAATAATCCACTAGTTTCAGCGTCTTTACAAAAAAATATTTTAGAACACATTAGTTTAATGGCACAAGAACAAGTTCAAATAGAATTTGTAGAAGAATTACAAGAGTTACAAATGATTCAACAACAAATGGGTGCTGTAAATCCTGCAATGATGGCTGGAATGATGCAAAATCCACAGGTTATGCAGATGCAACAACGAGTTCAACAGATTACAAACCAAATAGAATCTAGAAAAGCTATCTTAATTGCAGAAATGCAAGAAGATTATGCTAAAGAAGAGGAAAAAATCACTGGTGAGTTTGCTGGTGATCCACTATTGAAGATAAAATCTAGAGAAGTTGACCTAAGAGCTATGGAAAATGAGCGAAAAGAGGAAGAAGGTCAAGAAAGATTGAATCTTGATAAGATGAAAGCAATGATGAACCAAGAAAATCAAGAAGCAAAACTAGAACAGAACGAAAAATTAGCAAGTTTACGTGCTGGAGTGTCTTTAGCAAAACAACAAATGGCTGATGCAAGTAAAATTCACGATTTTGGTAGAAACTTTCCAAAGAAAAAGGTATAAATCATAACTTAAGGAGTTAACTATGGTTAAAAACAGAAAAAATGGTCGAGACAACGTAAAAGTTGTACCTGAACTTGGTGCAAACTCAAAAGGAGAGCAACAAGGTGGTATTCCAGTTGAAATGACTGACCCATATACTTCACAAGAAGTAGAAGTAAAGGGTACAAGACGTATGAGACCGGATAAAAGACCTGTAAAAGCTACTTGGTACTAGTATGGGTTGGTTTAGTTTAGCAAAGATTGCTTTGCAAGCTGGTGGTAAGATTTATGCTAACCGCCAAAAAGCAAAAGTCGCAATGTCAGATGCACAACTATTGCATGCAGAGCGACAAGCCCGAGGTGAGGAAGCTTACCAGGGAAAATTATTGGAAGCTCGTCAAAATGACTACAAGGACGAATTCGTTCTTGTGATTATTTCGGCGCCCATCATTGTGTTAATGTGGGCGGTGATGTCGGACGATCCGGCTGCGATGGAGAAGGTAAAACTTTTCTTCGAGTACTTCCAGTCATTGCCGTCATGGTTTACAAATTTGTGGATCCTTGTCGTGGCGAGCATTTTTGGTATAAAGGGAACACAAATATTTAGGAATGGAGGAAAAAAATAATGCCTAATAGACGATTCAATACACAAGTCACTAATCCAATGAAGGCTGGTGGCAGAGTAAAAAAAAGAGGCGGTGGAATGTCTACTGCTAGAAAAGATATGAGATCCGGTTACTACAAAGACGACATGGGAATGAAGGGTGGACCTATGATGAAAAAAGGTGGCCGTGTTGGTAAAAAGAAACAAGGTTACAAAGATAGAAAAGATGAGTCCATCGCTATGAGAATTCGTAAGAAAAGAACTAAGAAGCAATTAAAAGCTTCTAGAGATGAGTCTTACGGAAAATTTGGTTCTAAAGCTAAAAAATCTGGAAAGATTAATAAATAGTGAAGGGTCAAAAAAAAGTTAGAAAGGTCATGCGTGAGTTTAAAAAAGGTAAACTCAACATTGGCGGATCTAAGAAAAAAGTCAAGAACAGAAAGCAAGCGATTGCGATTGCTCTTTCTGAGGCTGGCATGAGTAAAAAAAACAGGAGAAAATAATGTTGAAACAACCCCCTGCAGGAAAAAAAGGTAAAGGTCTACGTAAACTTCCTAAAGCTGTTAGAAACAAAATGGGCTTTATGAAAAAAGGTGGACGAGTGAAAAAGAAAAAGTAATGGCGAGAAAAGGTTTATACGCAAACATTCACGCCAAACGTAAACGTGGTGGTAAAATGAGAAAGAAAGGTGCAAAGGGTGCGCCCACTGCAGCTAACTTTCGAAGAGCCGCNCAAACAGCGAGAAAAAGATAATGACNAANNTATGNCCNNGAGGAAAAGCCGCGGCGAAGCGAAAATTTAAAGTGTATCCGTCGGCATACGCTAATGCCTACGCTTCTAAAATTTGTGCGGGTAAAATTAAAGATCCTTCTGGACTAAAACGAAAAGACTTTAGAGGTAAAAAAGCTGAAGGTGGTTTGATGGGTGAACTCAACAGACCAGATAGAGGTTATAAAAACGGTGGTTTCGTAGCTAAAGGTTGCGGAGCTATAATGTCTAATAGGAAGAAAAAAACTAAAATANTTTAACATCATGGCTAAAAATGGTCTGGATAAATGGTTCAAACAAAAATGGGTAGATATTGGGAGCAAGCGAAAAGATGGCTCATTTGCAAAGTGTGGCCGTTCAAAGCAAAAGAAGGACGCGAAAAGGAAGTATCCGAAGTGTGTCCCACTTGCAAAAGCACGACGTATGTCAGAAGGCCAAAGAAGATCTGCCGTTGCAAGGAAACGGGCAGCTGCCAATGTGGGACCAAAACCAACTAACGTTAAAACATTTACAAAAAGAAAAAGCATGAGCATGGGAGGTCTTGNGTANTGAGAAAACAAGATAAAATGCCTGCTAGAAATAAAAAAAATTTTCGTTCGACTAAGTCGGGCGCAGGCATGACACGAGCCGGTGTTGCTGCCTATAGAAGAATGAATCCCGGTTCTAAATTAAAAACAGCGGTCACTGGCAAAGTCAAACCAGGATCTAAAGCTGCCAAACGACGTAAATCGTATTGCGCAAGAAGCGCAGGACAAATGAAAAANTTTCCAAAGGCTGCGANAGATCCTAATTCAAGACTNAGACAGGCGCGTAGAAGATGGAAATGTTAAATGGCTGATCCCAAAGTAGGTACAGGTAAAAAACCAAAAGGTTCTGGTAGGAGGTTATACACCGATGAGAATCCTAAAGATACTGTTGGAATTAAGTTTGCNACTCCTNCTGATGCTCGTAAGACTGTTGCAAAAGTTAAAAAGATATCTAAACCNTTTGCNAGAAAAATACANATCCTAACTGTTGGAGAACAGCGTGCCAAAGTTATGGGNAAAAGANAAGTCGCTGCAATTTTTAAGAAAGGTAAGGAGGCNATANGAAATGCGAAGAGCAATACTAGAAGCACTAAGGCTTAGATATGAAGCTGAAATATCAGAAGCAGATGCTACAATTAATATTTATTTAAATCATCCTGTAGCTATTGGAGAACATCCACAACACATTGATGAAGTAAATAAATTAGTCGATAAAATAGCACAAGCTAAAGAAAAATTAGATGTGTTAGAAGAATTTGAACCAGAAAGGAGTGTATTATAATGGACTTTATAGATAAAATTAGAAAAGTAATTAAAATGAGACATGATGATGTTGTGATTGCAATGACCTCTGGGGGTGTTGACAATATGGAAAAATATCAGTATATGTTAGGACAGATACGAACGTATCAATATTTATTACAGGAAATATCCACCCTGCTAAAAACAAAGGAGCAAAAAGACAATGAAGGAACCGTTATCAGCATCAAACAAAAAGATAGTCCTACCAAATAAGAATTTAGTTGGTGTTAAAAAAGAAGAAAAAAAAGAAATAGACGAATCATCAAAGCTTCCTGAACCAACAGGTTGGAGAATTTTAGTTTTACCTTTTAAACAAAAAGAAAAAACAAAAGGTGGAATACTATTAGCAGATACAACAGTAGAACGATCACAAGTAGCATCAACTTGTGGTTTAGTTTTAAGAATGGGACCACACTGTTATGATAAAGAAAGATACCCAGAAGGTCCTTGGTGTAAAAAAGGTGATTGGATTATCTTTGCAAGATATGCTGGATCACGAATTAAAATAGATGGGGGTGAGATAAGACTTCTTAATGATGATGAAGTTTTAGCGACCGTGGAAAACCCTGAAGATATATTCCACGAATTTTAATCATAGAGGAGAAAAACTATGCAAGAAGAAGANAANAAAACAGTTGATATCGACACATCTGGTCCGGGTGCTGAGGTAGAACTGCCAGAAGAAAAAAAAGAAGANACGGTTGNAGAACAACCAACGGAGGACAAAACATATGAAAACGAACGTGAAACAAANCTTGAAGACGGTGGTAGCGCCGNTGACTCATCTGAGAAANCTGTNNAGCANTCTGNTNNNNAAGAAGATAATAAACAAGAAGATAACAGTAAGCAAATTGAAGAGTATTCTGAANGCGTTAAAAAAAGAATAGCTAAATTAACGAAAAGAATGCGTGAAGCTGAAAGACAAAAAGAAGAGGCTTTACGTTTTGCTGAAAGTATTAAACAAGAAAGAGACAAGTTTAAAACTACAGCAGACTCTCTTGATAAAAATTATGTTGCAGAAATGGAAGGTAGAATTACTTCTTCTATTGCAGCAGCTCAAGAAAAATTAAGAGCAGCTAGACAAGCAGAAGATCCAAAAGCTGAAACAGAAGCTTTGGCTGCTATTTCTCAACTTGGTTATGAACAGGGTAAATTAGCTGAATTAAAAACCCAGCATCAAATGCAGGAAACAGCAGCTAAAGAAAAAACTGTTGAACAACCACTATATCAACAACCAAGACAACAAGCTCAAACCCCACCTGATCCAAAAGCAGAAGAGTGGGCTGAAAAAAATGAGTGGTTTGGTAAGGATAGTGCAATGACATACACAGCGTTTGATTTGCATAGAAAACTTACCGAAGAAGAAGGAATTGATCCTAGATCTGATGAATATTATACGGAAATAGACAAGAGAATAAGACTTGAATTTCCGCATAAATTTGATACATCTAAGAGCAAACCAGTTAGTAAACCTACACAAACCGTTGCCTCTGCAACGCGTAGTCCAAAGACTAACGCTAAAACTGTGAGACTCACTTCATCACAAGTCGCAATAGCGAAAAAATTAGGAGTGCCATTAGAAGAGTATGCGAAACAACTTATGAACACGAAGGAGGTATAAGCATATGGAAAAGAAAAACCAAACTCGTGCGAGCCAAACAAGCAAAAGTGATTCAACAAAAGTTGAAGCACAAGCAAAAACGGTAGCTCCAAAAGAGAGACCAAAAGTTTGGACTCCACCATCGTACTTAGATACGCCCAACGCGCCAAATGGCTACAGACACAGATGGGTCAGGGTAGAAATCCTGGGATTCGTCGACACGAAAAACATACAAGGACGCTTAAGATCCGGGTATGAATTAGTAAGAGCCGATGAATATCCAGAAGAGGACTTTCCCGTAGTTGCAGANGGCAAATACGCAGGGGTGATCGGGCACGGAGGCCTTGTGCTGACAAGGGTACCTGAAGAGATCGCGCAGCAGCGANCTGATTATTATATGAGACAAGCTCAAGATCANCAANCTGCGATCGACGCTGAACTCGCTAAGGAACAGCATAAGAGTATGCCTATCAATGTTGATAGAGATACTCGTGTAACCTTCGGTGGCTCTAAGAAATCTTAAAAAGAATTCTAGTCCATCTTAGGATAAACTATAAATGTCTATAAGGAGGACACAACTATGGCAAATAAAGATGCTGCGTTCGGTTTAAAACCGATCGGAAAAGTTGGTCAGAACGGAGACAACAACGGTTTATCTGAATACGATATCGCAGCAAGTGCTACAGCGATTTATTTCCAAGACCCTGTCGNAATGGCAGCAACTGGNACAATTACTGTGGCAGCAGCAGGCNNTGTNTTATTNGGATCACTAAACGGTGTTTTCTTNACTGATGCAACTACAAGTAAACCTACCTTTGCGAATCATTTAAACGCTTCAAACACGGCGACTGACATCAAAGGGTTTGTAACGGATGATCCGTATCAAAGGTATGAAGTACAATCAGACAACGCAGGTGCTTCTGCACAAACTGATATTGGTAATGTAGCTGATATCGTGTATGCAGCAGGAAGTTCACCTGATTACGTTTCAAAAGTAGAACTGGATGATTCAGATCTAGCAACTTCTGATGGCCAATTAAAGGTTATCGGAGTCTCTAGAGACCCTGAAAACAATGAACTTGGTTCTGCTAATGTAAACTTCGTTGTTACAATCAATGAACACTTCTTAAAACAAGAAGCGGGCGTGTAATAGGAGGATAAAACTATGGCGATATCACGTAATCAACTAGTTAAAGAACTAGAGCCAGGTTTGAATGCACTATTCGGCCTGGAGTATAAACAGTATGAACAAGAACATGCTGAAATATACACAACTGAGTCATCTGACAGAGCTTTTGAAGAAGAAGTTATGTTATCAGGATTCGGTCAAGCACAAGTTAAACCAGAAGGTTCTGGT
>FUFK010064494.1_pt1 | contig 11453 bp, 10 predicted proteins | sample 1021851 | NCBI WGS metagenome assembly FUFK01 (sample SAMEA51879418, study PRJEB19060) | metagenome
TAAAGCTAACTATATTAATCAACAAGCAGAAACTAAAGGTGCTAGATTAAGAAACGAAGCTATTTACACAGATAATGCTTTTATTAGAAAACAAGAAGCTGAAGAAGATAAAGCGGCATTCCAAAAAGAAAAAGTTGCTACACAAAAACTAAATGTTGAAGGCTCTGCAAAAGTTGCATTCTTTGAAAAAGGTTTAGGTGGTAATTTATACAATACGGTTCTTGGAGATATATCTAGACAAGCAGGTAAACAATTTAACACAATAGATCAAAACTATGAAAATAAATTAAGAGCTATTGGTTATGATCGTTTGTCTTACAATAGAAGATACACAAATCAAATTTTAAGTTTACCACGAGCATACAAACCAAGTTTTATGACTTATGCTTTATCTACTGCTGTAGATATTGGTGGAGTGTATNTNGCTAANNAAGCACCTNNNACACCATCAGCAGGAGATCAAGGTGTACTTGTTGGAGATATGCCATAATGGTTAAAATAAATACAAATCTTGGAGTTAGCGTCAATTTAGAAAACGCACCTACTCCAAAACCAATAATGAATGTTGGAGAAGAAAAGATTGTTGGTAAAGATAAATTTGGTGCATTAGCTGATACATTAGCACAAATAAATCCTACTATTAAAAAATTAGCTGATAAAGATTTAAAACAAAAAGCAGAGNCATCATTCGAAGAAGGTCAAGCTACAATTAATGGAATGACTTTAGAACAAGCTAAAGAAGCTCATAAAAATGGTTTTCCTGATATATTTAATGGTTGGGCTAGATATGGTGCATATAAACAATATGCAAATAATTCTGTAGATAATTTTATACAAGATTTTAAAAATGATTATTGGTCTAAAAGAAATGAAGAAGGTTATAATTGGCAAGAGCATTATAATGAAGCTAGTGCAACTTATTTACAAGGTAAAGAAGGTGATGAATTTTTTGCTTCTGCATACAACAATGGCACAGAAGAAATAAGAAAATGGTTAAACGTCAAAGAGTTTGAAAAACAACAAGAAGAATTACAATTTAAAGTTACTGGAAATACTTCTTTAGCAATACAAAATTTACCAGAAAANGTTGAAGAACAATTAGAAATACTTTTTTACGATCAAGAATTACTTAATGATCCTGAAGGTATGAACGTCAACGGATACCAAGAAAGAAAAGCAAAATTCTTTCAAGATAATATGTCTAAAACATTTATAGATATGTTCTATAAATTAAAAACAGATAAAAACCCTGCATTATCTAATGCTGACTTTGATGATATTGTTATTAGTGAAGCAGAAACACACGCAAAATTAGACGGAAGATTTGCACCAGAGTATATTGAACTATTAACACAAGATAGACCTGATGGTACTCCTGCAATTATAAATAATCCAAAGCATCAAAAAAGAGTAATTGCATTAGTTGATGAATTAAAAGATAGCATAAACTTAAACAGAAACACAGCGATGTGGTGGAATGGTTCTTTAGCTAGTACAGGAATGAAAAAAAGTGATCGTATTGAAGTAGGAGAACAAGCTTTTGCAAAAGAAATAAAAAGATTAATTTCAACAGGAGAAGCTACATCAGAAGCAGATGCGTTTTTAAAAGCAACATTAACGTTTGCTCCTGCTATGGCTAAAAATGAACCTATACCACAAATAGTAGATTTGTTTGAAAAACCATTAAGTAGTCAGTACACAGAAGATGCAAAACTAGCTATAGAAGTTTATAAAGGTTTAGAACAAAATGGTATGGTTGGTATCTATTTTGAAGAAAATGATAANAATAGATATAAGTTTTTTATTGCAAGTATTTTAAGTGATGCAGGTGTAGACCCAAGAGATATTGTTAGACAAGTTGGAACTATGGATATGTCTACATCAACAATAACAGAATTAAGCTCTGCTAACAAAAAAACACTACAAGGTTTTGCAGGTAATATGGCTTATGCTCCTAATCTTGATTTAGTTTATACGGTAGCTGAATATTTTAAAAATATAAATTCAGATGTTAATGATAATTTTATTAGTCAAACTAAAAAGTTTATAGATGAATATTATGAAAACATTAATGGACGTTACGTAAGTAAATATAAATTAAATCAATTTGGTGTAACAAAAGATAACTATGATGCTTTTAAAGTAGCATCTATTGAAATATTAAAAGAAAAATTAAATGGAGAAAAATCAATAATTCAAGATACAGATATTGTTGGATTTTTCTATGACGAAACTAATCCTGATATTACAGGTCAAGCTCCAAATGCTACTAACAATCAATCTATTGATTTAAATAATTATGAACTAATTGTTAATAGAGAAGGAGATACTTTATATTTTAAAGATGACAATAGTTTTATGACTGATGTCCCTGCAACAGTTGAGTATAAAGATGGAAGAACGGTTTGGTTAGAAGTGCCAATACAATTAGTAAAAGAAAGAGTAACTAAAAAGAATGAAGAACTAATAGCTAAAGCAGATAAAGCTAGAGCTAAAAAAGATAAAGAACTACGAATAAAACGAGAAAAGAATCAAGAATTTTTAGCAACACAAGAAGGAATGACACCATAATATGACAAAAAACATTAACTGGGATTTTATTTCAGAACTAGAAGGTAAAGGCGTAAATCAAGCGTATGTACCTAGTGATAACTCTGGAGTTACAGTAGCAACAGGTTTTGATCTAAAAGAAAAAGATGCAAACTTATTAAATGAAATAGGTATATCAGAAGAAACAACTAATTTGTTGTCTCAATTTTTTGGTATGTCGGGTGCAGAAGCAAAAGAAGCATCAAAAGGTTTTACATTAACTGACGACCAAGTATCAGAAATAGATAAAGCTAGTCATAATTGGTATGCAAATCAAATTAAAAAAGCATACGAAAACGGAGAACATAAAACTGCTTGGGACGATTTAAGTGAAGCAGAAAAAACAGTTATAGCTTCTGTTGGTTTTCAATACGGATCAGGATTTAAAAGAAAAGATGGTTCTGAAATGAACTTTATAAAACAAGCTAGAGATAATGATTGGGACGCTTTACTTGCTAATTTAAGAAACTTTGGTGATAACTTTGGTACTAGAAGAAACAAAGAAGCTGACTTTTTAGAGAACGAAAAAAAAACTCTAGATAAAGAATTTAAACCTATAGATATAACAAAACAAAAATACTTATGGTCAGAAGAACCTGATGTAAGTAGAGGTTTGTTTTTAGATCAAGCTTATAACTATAGTGAATTACAAAAACATATTGCAGAAGGTAGAACTATATCTGCCGCTTTAAAAGCTTCGTTAGTTGAAAATACAATTTTTGCTAACGCTTATGAAATATTTACTTCTCCAACTTTTATTCAAGAAGATGGATTTAGTATGGAAAATAATAAAGAAGAATTTGATGCTGTAATAAAAGAATATAATTTACAGCCAGAGTTTGCAGATAGTTTGATTGGAGCTCTCAATGGAGAACACTTAAAGTATTTAGCTGAAAAAGCATCTAGACATCAAAAGAATGCAGAACTTCTAGCTTCTTATGGTTGGGGTGGTATAGCCTTACAATTTGGTACTTTTATTTTAGACCCCGTAAATTTAACGGGTTATGGTGCATTAAGTAAAGTAATGCAAGGTAGTAAATTCTTTACAGGATTAACTAGAAGACAAAGTTTTGTTAGAAAAGGATTAGCTTATGGNGGTATGGAAGGAGCTCTATATTCTCCTATAGCGGCAAACAATCCTACAATGGGACTTTCTGATGTATTAATCGCATCAGCTTTAGGTGGTACTCTTGGAGGAGGAATATCGGCTTTAACTGCTAAAAACCTCCGTAATATAGCTAATGCAGAGACTAGACAAGATTTAGTTGAGAATGGTTTAAAGGTTAGTAAAGAAGCAGATCAAACTGTATTTAAGAATGTTAAGCATTCTAAAAAGAATAAGAAATTAGAAAAAGATTTAAATGATACTGCACTAATTGACAACGTAGAATTATTCTTTCCTAAATTAAGAAACATTCCGTTCTTTGGATTTAGTATGACTAGATCAGGAACTTTAGGTACAAGTCTTTCTAAAAAAGCTAGACTTTTTGGTTTTAAATCAATGGAAGACCCTGTTGGTTTAAGAGACAAAAAGACAGGTCAAGCGGCAGTACAAGATAGTACGGTTGAAATGACTAGAGATCAAACTGTAATGAGAGCTCATCATACTGTGTATGGAGAAGTAGGTGAAGCTATGAAAGGTTATTTAAAAGAAAAAGGCTTTGGTGGTATAAGAGGATTTTTTCAGTTTGGTCATAAAACAAAATTTATGCACGATACAAAAAGAGTAATTATTGCTCTTTCTAAAAAAGAAAAGAAATTAAAATTAAGTGCAAGTGAAGAAGTATTATTAAACGACAAGAATTTAGTAAGAGCCGCTAATGCTTATGCAGATGGTTTTCAACTATGGGCTAAACTCTTACGAGAAGCAGGTGTTGAAGGTGCTGAAGATTTAGCACAAAACACAGGTAGATATTATGTACCAAGAAAAATTAGTTTTGAAGCTTTTGCCGCTTTAGAACAAAGAATTGGTGAAGAAGGTATAGAAAATTTATTAACGGGTGCAATAGCTAAACAACAACCTGCATTAAATAGAATTGATAATCCAGTTGCTAAAGCTGAAACAGTTAAAGTTAAAACTGATGATGGTAAAACAACTAAAATATCTGTATCAAAAGCTAGAGCTTTAGCTAGAGTAATTATTAAAGCCGCTAAATATAATAATAAAATGGGTGGCTTTGATATAGAACAATTATTAAGAATTAAAGACCCTGCATTATTAAGAGAATATATTGATGATGTATTTCAAGATTTATCACAAGCACAAAGAGATAATTTATTTGATGGATTAAGAAATAATATAACTCTTTTAACATCTGGTAGATTTAAACAAAGAATAAGACTAGATGAAAACTATGAAGAAGTAATTAATGGTCAAAGAGTTAGACTAGATGAAATATTTGAAAATGATGTAGACTTACTTTGGCATTCATATACAAACGAAATGGCAGGGTGGTATTCACTTGCAGATAGATTAGGAATTAAAAGTAGAACTGCTTGGAATAAATATAGTAATGAACTTAAAAGAGATATTGACGAAGTTTATAGAAATCCAGAAGCAAAAGGTGAATTTAAAAAATTAAAAAACCTAGTACAAAGAAAAGCAGGTGGTCAATTTATAGCTAAAGAAGAAAAAGATACAATAGATAGTTTCTTTAATAATTTAATGGGAAGATCAACTGAAACAGGNGATCCTACTATTGGATTAAATAAATGGTTAAGAGATTTAAGAAGATATAATTTTGTAAGAGTTTTAAATCAAGTTGGTATAGCACAGCTTCCTGAATATGGAGTTGCTGTTTCTCAACAAGGTTTTAGACTTTTACTAAATGAAATACCTATATTTAGAAGATTAGTTAGTGATGCACAAGCAGGTAAAGTAGATGATACTTTTTATCAAGATATGGCAATCATTGGTTCTTCTAATGGTGATGACTATATTTACAGACAGTTTCAAGCATATGATGTTTTAGATAGAGGTATATCTCAATTAGATGCTACGGGTACAAAAAGAAAGTTTATAACTAAACCTGTTCAAAATGCTTTTGAAAAAGGAACAGGACACGCATCTGGTTTAATTGGAATTGATAGACACCAAAGAAGAATAGCTATGCGATTATTTGTGCATAGATTAGCAGAAGATTTAATAGATGTTTCTAAAAAAGGAACAATGCTAAAAGAAATATCTAAAGGAAGATTAAATAGATATAGAGTTTTAGGTTTAAGTGATAAAGATTTATTAGCTTTAGCAAAAGAATTTAATAGTCCTAATGTAGTTACAGAAGTAAGTGGATTAGGTAGACGAGTTTTAAAATTTGACTTTGTTAATTTTAAAGATCAAAATTTAGTAAAGAAGTTTGGTATAGCTGTTAATAGATATACTAAAAGAGCAGTCCAATATAATATGATTGGAGATACAAGTAGATTTTTCTCTGACAAAGCTCTTGGAAAAACAATGTCTCAATTTAGACAATTTATAATGACTGCTTGGAGTAAACAATTTTTACATAACGTAGCTATGGGAGATTTTCAAACATTCTCTATGTTTATGTATACAATGACGATTGGTGGTTCAGCTTATGTTGCACAAGCACATTTCAATACTATTGGTATGAGCCCTGCTGAAAAGAAAGCTTATCTAAAAAAGAAATTAGGAGATAAAGGTGATGTTTATAAAATTGCTATGGCTTCTTTTCAAAGAGCGGGTTGGTCTTCTGTAATGCCACCATTTATGGATATGATTACAGGTCAGATTGCACCTGAATATAGATTTAATACTAGATCATCTGGTCAAGAAATGAATTTAATTACAGGAAACCCTACTTATGATTTAGGAGAAAAAGTTNTAGGTATTGGTGGTTCAGTTATTAAATCTTTATTTAATTCTGATTACGACTTTAGTAAACAAGATTTAAATAGAATAATGAGAATACTTCCATATCAAAACTTATATGGAATTAATCAAGGAATAAACTTTTTAAGAGATAACTCTGGATTACCAGACAAAGGAAAAATAGGATTATATTAATTATGGCATTTGCAGTAGATACATATACAGGTAATGGAAGCACGACAACTTTTAGTGTTACCTTTCCTTACATTGAACAAGCACACGTAATAGTGACTGTTGATGGTGTTACAAAAACGTTAACAACGGATTACACTTTTCCGACTTCATCAACAATAACTTTTACATCTGCACCTGCGGCTTCAACAGTTATAAAATTTACTAGATCATCTAATAGAACAGCAAGACTTGTTGACTACCAAGATGGCTCTACACTTACAGAATCTACTCTTGACCAAGATGGAAACCAAAGTTTCTTTATGGCACAAGAGGCTATTGATACTACAGAAAATGCTTTAACTAAAAATGCGTTAAATTTATTTGATGCAGATAACAATAGAATTATTAATGTAGCTGACCCAACGTCAGCACAAGATGCGTCTACAAAAGCTTATGTAGATTCTATTTTAACAACTAATAATACTGCGGTTGCTAACGCTACAACACAAGCCAACAATGCGGCGGCGAGTGCTACGGCGGCGGCTTCAAGTCAAGCTTCAGCTTCAACGTCAGCATCAACAGCAACAACACAAGCTACGGCGGCGGCAAATTCTGCAACCCAAGCGGCAAACTCGGCATCACAAGCTACAGTAACAACAGGATTAGTAATTGCTATGGCGATTGCTTTATAAGGAGAAAAATATAAATGGCACAAAACTTTAGAAGATATACAAAAAACAATGTAGGTACTTCTGTTGAAAACGTTTACACAGCAGATAGTTATGACACTATAGTTGGAGTAGCATTAACAAATGTTCACTCTAGCTCTATAAATGTTGATGTATATATTAATGATGGAACAAACGACATCTACCTAGTTAAATCTGCACCTATTCCTGTTGGATCACAATTACAATTAATTGATGGTGGAGCAAAGGTAGTTGTTCAAAGTGGAGATGTTGTCAAAGTAAAATCTGACGTTGCTAGTTCTTGTGATGTTTGGATTTCTGCGGTTGATAGCATAAGTACGTAATGGCTTATATTGGTCAATTTCCTAGTGCAGTAATAACAACAACAGCACAAATTCAAGATGGTGCAGTTGAATTACAAGATATTTCAGCTTCAGCACAAGCAAGTTTAGGAACAGTAGATTTTTACGGATTTAAAAAATTAGCTAATGGTACACTAGAGTTAGAATACTCAAATGGTTCTGACAACGTATCAGTAGCAAATAATGATACACAACAATCAGATAAATACGCTGAAAGTTTTGTATCAAAACGAGGACTAACATTTTCAGTAGATGCCTCTGGCAATCTGAATGTTACAATTTAATAATAATAAGGAGAAACAAAAACAATGGCGACATTAAATTTAGGAAGAATTAAGCCAGTATTTCAAGGTGCTTACAACGGCTCAACAGCTTATGTGGTTGACGATATTGTAACTTTTGGAGATGAAACTTTCATCTGTATACAGGCTTCTACAGGTAACGCTACGTCCAACGCTTCCTATTGGACAAAATTAGCGGCTAAAGGAACAGATGGTACAGATGTAGGTACTACATTAACAACACAAGGTGATATACTTTACAGAGATGGAAGTGGATTACAAAGATTAGCGGCAGGGACAAATGGTCAAGCGTTGCTTACTGGAGGAGCTGGTGCCAATCCATCTTGGGGAGACGCTGGTGGAATAATTAGTTCACAACAAAAAACTATCAATACTCGTTCAACAATATCTACTACTACTTTTACTAATGTTTTTAATACAACAATGGATATTGTTGTGACACCTAACTCAACATCAAGTAAGTTTTTATTAATGTGGAATGGTGCTTATTATGGCCAATATCTTCAAAGTGATATAGCAAGAGATATTGGTGGTGCAGGATATAACAGATTATCAGGTGAAACTAATGGAATGGGCGGTATGTATGGAAACGCTTCAACTTGGAAAAGTGGTTGTAATATATTTATAGACGCACCTAACACTACATCACAAGTCACTTATAGACCATACGGCAGAAAAACATCAAGTGCTGACGCATTGTTTGGTGATGGTGGTGATATACACATTTTTTCAATGTTAGAATTTAAAGGTTAAGGAGGCCAATTATGATAACACTTGCAGACGCAATCAAACAAATAAATCCTAATGCAGAATTTAGGATTTTAGAACCAACTATTGACGATATAAATTCAGCAGAAATAGAGTGGTTAAATGGCACAACAGAAATTTCTAAGTCAGATATTAAAGCAAAATTTGATGAAATGAAAACTGCTGAGGCTAACGAAACACAAGCTAAAGAAGATTTAAAAGCTAGTGCTAAAGCAAAGTTAGTGGCTGGCGAAGCATTAACTGAAGAAGAAGCNAACACAATAGTATTATAATATGGCTTANATAGGAACAGGGTTATCAAACTTACAGCAACTTGATAAATTAGATAATATTACATTATCAAGTGCTACAACGTACAACCTTACAAAAGGTGGTTCAGCATTTACACCACTTTCGGCAAACAATATTATTTGTTCGATTAATGGTGTAGTGCAGTTTGGAAACTTTACTGTTGCTAATAGTCAAATTACTTTTACGGGTGCAACCTTAACATCATCTGATGTAATGGATTGGATACTACACATTGGTAGTGGTGTTCAATTACAACCTAATGATAATTCTGTTACAGCGGCTAAATTATCTACAACAGGTATTGCGGCAGGAAATGTGTTTAAGGTGAATGACGCTGGGAACGGCTGGGAACTTGGGAGTGCATCTTCAGCAGAAGTTTATGGTTTTGAAAGATACTATGACCCATCAACTATACACATTACAGTTACAGATAGTGGTGGTAAATATTTTATAGATGGTGTCCAACAAAAAACATTAGAATTATATGAAGGTAACACTTATGTGTTTACACACCCTTCAGCTCACCCATTTAGATTTTCTACGGACAGCGGTAATTCAAGTGCATACACTACAGGAGTAACGGTAAATTCAGCAACACAAGTAACAATCGTAGTTGCTAGTGGAGCTCCAACTCTTTATTACTATTGTTCTTCACACGCAAATATGGGTGGTCAGGCAAACACACCTGCACCAAGACCAAATAAATTAAGAGTGATTACGACCGATCAAGGTCAAGATAACATTTCAAATGCAACTTACGCCACGTTTGATGATGTTTTATATAGTGCTTCAGGTTTTACCTTTAGTATGAATAATGATGGCGACTTAATAGCTACAATATAGGAGAAATAATAATTATGGCTACAGTAAATCTAGGTTCATTAAGGTTCGATTGGAAGGGAGCTTATAATGGATCAACAGCTTATGCAGTAGATGACGTTGTATCGTACAATGGGTCGTCTTACATTTGCATATTGGCAAGTACAGGAAACCTTCCAACTAATACAACGTACTTTCAACCAATGGCAACAAAAGGTACTGACGGAACAGATGTAGGTACAACTTTAACTACGCAAGGAGATATGCTGTATCGAGATGGTTCTGGTCTTCAGAGACTAGCCAAAGGTACAGCTTCGCAAGTTCTTAAAATGAACTCGTCTGCTAATGCACCAGAGTGGGGTAATTTATCTTCTGACTTTGTAAAATTAGCAACACATACAGTATCTTCTGGAGTAGGGTCAGTATCAATAGATGGTAATGGCACTTGGATAGACCATACTATTTATGGTGGGTATATTTTTTATATTAGAAATTTATCAACTTCAAACGATAGTGGTACTTCAGTTATAAATATGAGATTTAATTTTGCAGGTTCAACATATACTTCAAGTAATTATTACGATTTTTCTGTATACGCATCTGGTACTTCAAGCTCCCACAGTAGTGGAGCTAGTAAACATTGGGGATCAGACGTAATGGGTCTTGGATATAATAATATGGACTCTGAAGAAAGTAGAAGTGGATATGGATTTGTAGAATTTCTAAACACAGGTGGAGATGAAAATGGTGGTTCTGGTTCTTATTATCCAAATGTGACTAATAATTTCTTTTCACATCATAGTAATTCATCATCACTCTATAATTATAGAGGTATGGGTTATTGTGCAAACAATGCTCCTATCTCTGGATTAACACTACTTCCTACTGGGGGAAATATTGATTTAGGAACAATTACAGTTTATGGGAGAAAGAAATAATGACTAAAATACAAATAAATGATGAAGTAAGAGATATGACAGCGGCAGAAGAATCTGATTTAAAAACTTTTCAAGATAATAGAAAAGCTGAAAGAGATAAAATGATATCAGATAAAGAAGCTAAAGATAATCTTAAAGCTAGTGCTAAAGCTAAACTTGTAGCAGGGGAAGCTCTAACACAAGAAGAAGCAGATACAATCGTTTTATAATAATAGAGGAAATAAATAAATGGCAATCATTCAAGTACGAAATAGAGCAATCAATCTAGATGCAAATGAGATACCGAACCTAGACGCAAGTAAAATTACGTCAGGTACTTTTGCAGATGCAAGAATAGCGGCATCTAACGTATCTCAACACGCACAAAGTTTTGATGATAATAAAATCGTCAATGATATTTCTACATTAGGGTTGAGAGTTCATACACAAGAAAATCTTAATGCTTCAAATACTAACTCAGCTTCCTTTGATGTATTTCAAGATAGTTCAGGAATTACAAATTTAACTAATTCTTTAAGAAATGACGCAGAATATATAAACTCACTTACTCAAACTCTTGGTTCAGANGCATTAATGGTAGANGCAAGTAGTCAAAGCTCNGCAAATGTAAATAGTGGAACCTATGACACTAATACAATTTCAGCTAATAACTGGACTATTGTTGATGACGCAACACATACTCGAACTAC
>FUFK010045852.1_pt1 | contig 11449 bp, 4 predicted proteins | sample 1021851 | NCBI WGS metagenome assembly FUFK01 (sample SAMEA51879418, study PRJEB19060) | metagenome
GGCACGAGCATGGCCACACCCTTGACCGCCGGCGCCTCGGCCTTGTTATTGGAGCACCTGATGGATAACCTCGGCGAAACCAATCCCACATCGGACTTGGTGAAGGCCATCTTTACCGCCAGCGCTCACGACATGACCGGGCAGTATTCCTCCTCCACCAACGGTGCGGGCGAAGCAGCGCCCAATAACCACGAGGGTTGGGGGCGAATCAACATGTCCCAGGCCATCAACACCTCCTATCTCTACGGTCATTCGGTCACCACCAGCGCTGATTCAGGCTGGTCATTCAATGTCCCCAACAGTGCGGACGACATCAACATCGCTTTGGCGTGGACGGACCCTGCCTCAACGCCTTCAGCGTCAACCAATCTGGTCAACGACCTCGATTTGGCATTGAAGAGCCCCTCAGGCACCTGGACCAACGTCAGCAATAACCTCGACAATCTCCGAGGCACGACCTTGGCGTCCCCTGCTCAAGGCACATGGGAACTCCATGTCCTCGGTACCAGCGTCCCGACCGGACCGCAGTTCTTTGCCGTCGCCATGACCGGCGATTATACCCTCAGCAACTTGACACAGGACACCGACCTTGATGGCTATGAGGACGATGACGACGACTGCAACACGACGGCCGGTACGTCCACCATCGACCGAACGGGCTGCCCTGACACCGATGGGGACGGCTACTCAAACCCCGACAGTGGATGGACCGTCAACAACGGCGCCGATGCATTCCCAAGCGAAATTACACAGTGGGCAGACGGTGATTACGATGGCTACGGCGACAATGCTGCTGGTCATCAACCGGATGCTTGTACGTCGGCCGCGGGTAATTCCACCGGCGACCGGTTCGGTTGCACCGACACCGACGGCGACACCTACTCCGACCCAGACAGCGGTTGGACGGTAGCGAACGGAGCAGATGCATGTGCGAGCGTCGCTGGACCGTCCAGTCAGGACCGGAACGGTTGCGCTGACCAAGACGGCGATGGATACTCCGACCCAGACAGCGGTTGGACCGTGGCCAACGGCGCCGATGCATTCCACACCGATAGTACACAATGGGCCGATACTGATGGCGATGGCTACGGCGACAATCCACCCCCCGCTACGGCAGGCGATGCCTGCCCGAGCACGAGCGGCGTCTCTGATCAAGACCGATTTGGGTGTACCGACACCGACGGTGATGGCTACTCCGACCCGGACAGCACCTGGACCGTGGCCAACGGCGCCGACGCCTTCGTCTCCGATGCGACCCAGTGGGCTGATAGCGACAGCGACGGCTACGGCGATAACGCCAGCGGGAACAACCCCGATGCGTGTCCTTCGCAATTCGGCACCTCCACACAAGCCGGTCGCCTCGGTTGTGCTGACAGCGATAGCGACGGCTACGCTGACATCGACGATGCCTTCCCCAACGAAGCCACACAATGGGCAGACAGCGACGGCGACGGCTACGGCGATGAAGCCGCAGGTTTCCAGGGCGATGCGTGTCCGTCCACTTCCGGTACATCGTCTCGCGACCGATTTGGGTGCACCGATTCGGACAGCGATGGGTCGTCAGATGGCGACGTTAATTGGACGGCAGCGAACGGTGCCGACGCCTACCCGAGCGATGGAACGCAGTGGGCAGACACCGATGGAGATGGCTACGGGGATAACCCCACGGGCACCAACGGCGACGCATGTCCATCCCAAGCTGGAAATTCCACGGCCGACCGAACGGGCTGCCCTGACACCGATGGGGATGGCTATTCGGACCCCGACAGCTCATGGGGCGTTGACGATGGCGCTGATGCTTACCCCAACGACCCGAACCGCTGGGGCGACAGCGATGGGGACGGTTATGACGATGGTTTGGATGACGATTGCCCCGCATTCTACGGAACATCCGTCCACGACCGAAAGGGATGTCCAGACCAAGACGGGGACGGCTACTCCGACCCGGACAGCGGATGGACCACGGCCAACGGCGCTGACGCCTTCATGACCGACAGCACACAATGGAACGATACCGACAGTGACGGCTACGGGGACAACCCCGCAGGAACGCTACCGGATGCTTGTGTTTCGACCTATGGTGAATCCTGGCAAAACGGCACCTATGGCTGCCCCGATNCCGACCAAGACGGATGGGCTGACAGCGAAGACACCCACCCGGGNGANAANACGCAGTGGACCGACACCGACGGGGATGGCTACGGNGATAACCCCGGAGGAACCTCGCCCGACGCCTGTGTGAACCAGTGGGGCAATTCCACACAGGGCAACCGTTTGGGTTGCCTGGACAACGACGGAGATGGATGGGACAACGTCATCGATGCCTTGCCTGACCTGCCAACTCAATGGCTTGACCAAGACGGGGATGGCTACGGCGATAACGCCACCGGCCTCCAACCCGATGCGTGCCCTGGCGAGGCTGGAACCTCGTCGATTGGCCCGCTGGGTTGCGTCGATGATGACGGGGACGGCTACGCCAACCTGACAGATGATTTCCCCAACGACCCCACACGATGGATTGACACGGACAGCGATGGCTTTGATGACGCAGAAGACCACTGTCCGCTAAGCGCAGGAAACTCCACCACCGACCGCACAGGTTGCGTGGACAGCGATGGCGACGGCGTCTCTGACCCGACACCGCCGTTTGGAAACACCAGCGGCTGGAACGCTTCAGACGGTGCAGACGCCTTCCCATACGAACCGACGCAGAGCGTTGACAGCGACGAAGACGGCTACGGGGACAACCCGACGGGCTTCGAGGCCGATGTCTGCCCCACAGAAGCCGGCGCCTCCAACGTGGACCGATTTGGATGCGTTGATGAGGACGGCGACGGCACCTCAGACGCCAACGATGCTTTCCTTGGTGAACCAACGCAATGGACCGACAGCGACGGGGACGGCTACGGAGACAACCCCAACGGCACACAAGCCGATGCATGTCCCACCGAAGCAGGAACGTCCACCCTTGATGTGTTCGGTTGCCTTGACGGCGACGGCGACGGTGCCAGTGATGCAAACGACCTGTGGCCGACCGATGGCAGCCAGTGGTTTGACAGCGATGGTGATGGCTACGGCGATGAGCCTAGCGGCACCGATGGTGATGCTTGTCCCAACCAAATGGGCAGCTCGACGGCCGATGGCACCTTTGGGTGTCCAGACCAAGACGGCGATGGATGGGCTGACAGCGACGACGCCTTCCCAGAACAACGCAGCCAATTCGCCGATAGCGATGGTGATGGTTGGGGCGATAACGCCACCCTCGGCGCCTACAAACCCGACCACTGGCCCAATGATTCATCAAGGAATTCAGCCGAGTCCGCCATGACATGTACGCCGACCACAATTGAGGTTGACCTCGCTGCCAGCGGATGGTTCACCTTCACGTGCACCATCACGACTTCAATGAGTTCGGCCTTTGCAGCCAACGTCGAATGGCAAACCACCACCAATATCGCAGGGGAAACCTCGGGCCACTTGTTGACNTTCACTTCGGCAACCGGCAATTCCCAAACGGTCACCTTCTCCGGAAATGCGAAGGCTGTGGGTGATCATCAGTTGTTGATGTCCGTGACCGAACCCGGTGCAGACTACCCGATGGACACCGTCACCGTGGTCATCAGAGCCAGCGATTCCAACGCCCCTGTGGACGTCTCTGGTGATGGAGACAATGCTCTTCTGACGACATTGTCGGAGAACACGATGGTTCAGGCTGCGCTCGCTGGCTTGGTGCTCTTTTTCCTAATGGGCACCCTGATGATTCGAGGTCAGAGCCGAAAAGCTCGCGATGAGGAACGTCGTATGATGCGAGCCGCTGAAATTCGTCAGTCTCGAGGGTTGGTTGAGTTGCCTTCACGTCAGTTGGTTCAACAGCAACATCAACCGCGTGCGCCTCGTGAACGAACGGGGTCCGTGTTCAGTGAATTCCGAAGCAGGCGATGAGCAAACTTGGCGAACCGATTCCCTCAAAGGGGAGAGACTTGTCGCCGTGTTTACCACACTGCGGATATGGTGAAGTGGTTATCATCTGAGGTTTCCAACCTTATGTCGTGGGTTCGACTCCCGCTATCCGCACCTCCAATCAAGGCCAGAGATGGACAATGTAAGCCGCTTGTCCGGGCAACCATGAAAGGCTCGCCAGCAAAGCCGGATTCCAACACCTCGGTGATGATGCATGGATTTCCTTTCGCTCTGCTTGCTCACGCTCTGGCTTTACCTTCCCGGGTTCCTTGCCAACACCTTCGCCATGATGTGGGGCAAATGGTTGCCCAAAACCGGATACGGCCCCTGGCCCATCGACGGGGGGCGAGTGCTTGCTGACGGCAACCGGATGTTGGGGGACGGAAAGACATGGAACGGCTTGATCGGGGGCTCCCTCACATCAGGCCTGTTGTGCATGCTTCTGGCTTCCTTGGTAAGTACGGGCGATATGGCGACCGCCTTCGATGATGGAGCAACGGTCTTTGCCCATCCCTTAACCGGCTCCGAGGGTGCCTGGTTTTCCATCGGTGGTGCAAACACCACGGCCTTCGTCCTGGGAAGTTTCCTCGGCTTTGCATGCCTGCTCGGCGACAGCACCGGCTCTTTCGTGAAGCGGCGTCGTGGGCTTAAGCGAGAGGGTGAAATTTCCTCCAAAGCACCCCTCCTTGACACCTTACCCTTTGCCATCATGGTCTTCCTTTGGGGTCAACTCTTCCTTGGGTCGTCCATCCTTGCTGCCGAGGAACTGCGACTTCCGATGATCGCTTTGGTGGTCATCACTCCCGTTCTCCACCGAACATTCAACGTCATCGGCTACAAAATCGGGTGGAAAGACGTCCCGTACTGAGGCTCTTATCAAAACAACCCGAATGCCCAACAAACGGGTTTTATCGCCACCCTTGAATGCCTGAGGAGTTGAACGAAACTTCTTGTACGCGATGCAATATTTTCCTCTGTGGAAGTATCTGAAAAAGTCGGCGTTACTGACGAGGATGCATCCTCGAAACGCTCACTCCATCCGGCTTGGTCAATACCCATCGGCTTCCTGTTGGCCTTTAGTGAAATGACCGTCCGCTTGCTCGCAGGAAAAGGAGTCGTCGATTCGATTTGGCCACATGCCGTTCGGTCGCTGGAATGGACCATGGCGCTGAGGAACTCGCCGGCCTTGACCTTGTCCTCAATGCTCATCATCGCCGGACTTTCGTACGGATTGAGAAAAGGCGTGGTGGCTCAGACGGACAACCATGTTTGGAAAACGCTGCCGTACGGTTTCATCGGCCTGCTCATCGGATTGATCACCATCCACTTCTTGATGGACGCCTTCTACCTGCGGGGCGCCTTTCTTCTCATTCCAACCTTGATGGGGTGGACGCTAGCCTGCTTGCTCGTGGCCATGGAAGGCCCACCTTCACTGCGAGCCCCGGGACAAAAGAATATGTCACCCACCAGAGTTCTTCACGTCGTTGGTGTCTTCTTTGCCGCATGGCTTGTCATGCCGGGTATTCCAGCCGTTATCGGATTTGCACCATCACCGCCTGGTGCGCCCTCGATGGGCTACGGTTCCTTTCCCGGACCCTACACCGTAGAGCAGTACCGCTCACCCTATACCCTGCCCGATGAGGTCATCAGCGTTCAAGGCGATTTGGAAGACGACGTCGAATTCAGCGTTTACATCACCCTACCCAACTTGCCCGACGACCTGCCCATCAGCAGCATGCCGTTGGCTGTTCTCCTCCACGGTTTTGGCTACCCCGATGTTAACGCCTACCAGGATTGGATCAACCACCTCGCTGCCAAAGGCATGGCTGTTGCGTTCATCCAGTACCCTTCCGACCTTCGCCCGGAGGGGCATGAAGCACACCAAGCCACCTACCAACAAGGCATGTCGGACTATCTTCAACACGTTCCGCGAGACCTCGCCATCCGAGCAGCTCTTGACCATGTGGATGCCATCCTGCTCCAACCTCAACGAGAACCCCAACTTGAGACTCATCTCGGCCAACGCTACGTCGACCCTTCAGCACTCTGGACCGGCGGGCATAGCCTTGGCGCGGCCTACACCTTCAGCACGCTGGATGACGTCCTTGCTCGAGGATGGGGGTCTCGGGCATTGGTGGTCGCTTTGGAATCACCTGCTCATCGGCCCATGCAGGAAACGCTTCAACCAAATTTATCCGGTATGCCCAACGAAACTTTGGTGCAAATCGGTATACCACAAGACGACATGAGTGTAGGTACCTGCCCGGGTGCTTTCCACCAACAGCTCTTTGCTACGCTGCCAGATGAGCGAAATCAATTATTGGAAATCCAATCCGACCTCTACGGATTCCCAAGACTGGTCGCCAGCCACTACCTGCAAACCGACCCGGCCCACGACACCCTTTCGGATTGGAGTTTTTATCGCCGAGTGGATGCCCAAGCAGATTATTTGGTTGCCCACGGCAGGGAAGACACCTTCACCGCCGATTGGGCCTACCAGTACATGACCGACCAAACCATGCTGACGAGCATGGGTGAATGGTCGGACGGCACACCCGTCCTACCGCTCCTATGGCATACGAACGCCATCGGTAATGTTCCCTCGTTCCAAGACTGTGTTTGAACACATCTTGAAAAGGAAAGTCGTTTTTTTCTAACCATGGAGGATGCTCATATTTCCAACGACGTCAAGTCGTTGTGGAAGTGGATCGGTGGTTCTGCATTCCTCGCTTCCATGTGTTGTTTTCCAAGCGTCGTGCTCGTTCTCTTTGGTCTCGCCAGCGTATCCAGCGCTGCGGCTCTCTCCAACGACCTGTATTGGGGAACCAACGGCATGTGGTGGTTTCGACCGCTCTTACTCACCCTCAGTGCTGGCCTTGTGACCCTGGGTTTGGTCTTGTACTTCCGCAGTGATGGCATTTGTTCACTGGACGAGGTGAAACGTCAACGCAAGCGAATCATCAACACCTCATTATTGGTGTTCTCGCTTTCGACCATCGCCTATATCCTGTTCAATTTCGTCATCCTAACCGAAATTGGGGTGGCGCTGAACCTGCCTTGGGAAAGCAGCCGACTGTGGAATTGAATCAAGCCCCTTTTCGTTGAGTCTTACACCCAACTCCCCAATCAGGTTGGGCCTCCATCGCTTGGCGAGTTTGCTCAAGAAGAAGGTCTTCTGCGGTGGCCTCGGACGGGCCCATGGAGGTGGTAGCGAGGGATAAATGATAGCCGTTTTCTGTCCAATATTGCAATTGGATATTTGAATTTTCAATTGAAATTTCTTCAATTCCATCCTCCAATTGGAATTTCAATTTCTCTCGGGTTAAGATGCATTCCCACACCCAGGCATTTTTGCACCGCTTCTTTCCCCGTCCATGCTCGGAAAACATCCGTCGGTTCGTCTCGAAGNCGTTGCAATTCCTCACCTCTGGCCATCAGGTCAAACGCATTTTCTGCGAGTGTCCGCCCGATGGGTTCTGCATCCAAGCCGACGCGTTGTGATGAAGGCGATAGCGCAACGAAGGCCATCCCGTCGCTGTGCGAGATGGAGATATTCGGAAGGGAGGTACGTTTCCAGACGCCTTGGATGAAATGAACCGTAGGGGCCCTGAAGTCGTCCCGTTGAACCTCTACTACCGAAAGGTCGCTCACGCCCCATGCCAACAAAGCCTCACCCAATAGACGACGTCCGCTGAGGTGCTCGTTCCGCCGTTTCTCGGTTACGAAGGTCTCGACTTCAGTGGCGTGAGCGAGCGGGACCTCGGAAAGTGGCCAAGGGGCCACGGGCATGACAAAGACCTGAACATCGGTAGTATGAGGTGGCGTGAGCCGTTCAATCCCCAACGCTCGCACAACCCCTGCTCATCGCTCAAGCGAAAAACGCTGACCCTCTTCAACCGTGGCCATGGCCTTGAGTTGGAGCCCTTTGAGCGCCAGAACAGGTGCATCATCTTCACCGACGATCAACACATCGTGAACCGTTACACCGTCTTCGTTGGCATCGGTTTGTACGCTGCGCAATCGCAGTGNTTCGTCGGCGTCAGGAACCCTCAGCATGGTCGACCAGTTGATGCCGACCGGTAAACTGCTGTAGCCAAGCAGTTCCATGGCGACCAAGCCGGCGTTTTGGAAGCCCGCTTCAATCAGCATCGGAAGGGCTTCGAGAAGCACCTGCTCACCTTCTGCCTCCAATGAGAACTGGTCTGCCGATGGAAGTTGATGGCGCATCAAGGCTCGGCCGTCAATGCCCTGNCGGTCACCCTCGCCAACTCCTCGAAGTACACCGCCATGGGACTGGAACCGGGGGCCGTGGAAGTACCGGTCGTAAATGAACGATGCAGGGTGGAGCAAATCTCCTTGGGGTGGGGTGCCGATGTTGGGCAGTGCTTCGACCTCACGCTGCAGGAAGGGACGTAGGTCCTCGTGTTTATTGACCAGCCGAACCACCGCCGTGTGGTGTTCTCGCTCACCAAAGACTTCGCCCTTTGAATTGGCCAAATCAGAGACCAAGCGGCAACGCACCCAAGTCAAATCACCATCGGTGCGGTCCACTTCCGCCTCGACGCGAACCGTCATCGGTCCTTTCATCAATTTCACGGGCAAACCAAAGCTGACTTCTTCAAAGCCCGCTAAACAGGTTGTGGGGTGAAGCAAGAGAGAAGTTTGTGCAAACATCTCCAGCGCCATCACCCCAGGATGGTACGGCACACCCTCAATGGCGTGGTCCGTCAAGAAAGGATGGTCCTCTGTGGAGAGGGTCGTTTGGGTCACCAATTGCTGGCCCTCTTGCAAGGCCACGACCTTATCGACGAAGGGGAAACGAGTTGGGTCGGCGATGGTCGCTGCCATGCTGGGTGGCAACTTGAGTGGTGCCTCTCTGAACGAAGCAAAGCGGTCCATCAATCCGAGCGACCCGCAACCCAAAACACGGCGCTTGCCGCCCTGTAGCGCTTCAGCAACGAAGATATCAACGCCGTCTTCAACGGCCAGCGTTTCAATACCGGCAGCGGCGAACACGGCTTCAATCGAGCCTCGTGTGGCCATCCCGACGTCTCGCCAGCCCGTCCAGCCAATGGCAACCGCCCGACAGGTCGTGGTCGCCGTCAAACGTGCCATCTCAGCGTCCAACACCGAGTTGGCAGCGGCGTAATCCGTTTGGCCACCGTTGCCAAACCGGCCAGCTACACTGGTGAAACAACAGGCAAACTCAGGCACCTCTCGGCCGGAGGCTTGCACCGCCGACATCAAGGCTCGCCAGCCGTCAATCTTCACCCGCACCACGCGGTCAAAGACATCGTAGGCCTTGTCGGCGACAAGTTTGGAATCCTCCAATCCAGCGCCGTGAACAATTCCCGTGATGGGCCGGCCAAGGGATGCACCGAGGCCAGAAAGCCCCTCGCTGTCCATCACGTCAATCGAATGGTAGGAAGCATGGTTTCCAGTTTTGGTGATGGCATCCAACGTCAAGTAGACATCTCGGCTTCTCGTGAAACGCTGCCATGCGCTGTTCCACTCAACCATCGTGACCTTACCGCTCTCGCTGGCTTCAACAAGTCGTTCACGCAAGGCGTTCTTTTCCTCAGTCAATTGCTCATCGGTCCAATCAATCCACGTAGCCGTGGATTCAATCAGCACGGAGCGACCAAGCAATTCGAAATGCGCACCAGCCTTCGGACTGGCTTTTGCGACCCCGATAACCGAGGCCGCCGTGACGCCTGAGCCACCTCCCGAAACCAACCAGGTATCGTCGCCGGTCAGCGGTCGAACATCGTCCACGACGTCTTCAGCGAACGCCACGAGAGCCCAACGGCGTCCGTCTCGGTCAAGACCGATTTCCACTTCACCATCAAGTCCGAACACGTCCATCTCAATACGTTCAGCTGCATCGGCGGCCTCCAGGACAAACTCCGGATGAAGGTCCAGGGCACGGCAACGCAAGTCGGGTCGTTCAAAGGCGAAGGATTTGGTGATGCCGCTTGCGGCACACTGGAGGGCGTTGAAGCGGTCGCCTTTGTTGCCATGTCGTCCGTCAAGCGCCGATGCGGAGGCGATGAAGCCGGATGAATCGGTTGGAATACGGCCGCTCAATTCCTTGAGAAGACCGAACCAGCCGTGGGCAGCAAGGGCGATTTGCGAAGAGGGGTAGGCATCCTCTGGCCATTGTTCTGATGCCAATTTCATCGGGGCCATGTGGACCATGCCCGCCAGTTGGACATCGCTGAGTTGGGTGGCAATCCACGCCAGATGCTCGGGTTGCTCGGGGTCAACTCGGAAGACGGTTCGCCCATCTTCGTCTTGACTGGAAGCGTCGCGAATACGACTCTCAAAGCCAACCCGAACCGCCTTCAAACCGCGTGCTTCCATGCGTTGACAAAAGGCCTCGGCAATGCCCCATCCGTCATCGGACACGAGCACCGTACCGCTTGGATTGAGCGGAGAAGGAACGCCCGGGCAGCCTTCGATTTCAACCTGCCAACGCCGTGTCCCTTGATGAGTGGATGATGCAGGAGAACTTGGCGCCGCCTCGGTTGTCGGCGATGCCGTTTCAACCGGAGCACCTGGAGTTGGGGCTTCAACAGGCTGGCCACCACCTTGCATCTTCACGATGTAGGCGGTGAAGTGGTTCAGTGTGGGGTGGTCGGCAAGAACGAAATCCTCGTCCACAGGCAGGGAGAAGCGGTCCCTGATTTCAGCCATGATCTCCGCTTGCTTGACCGTGTCAATGCCCAATTCACCCTCAAGGTCCTGATCCATTTCAATGAAATCAGCAGGATAGCCGGTATGGTCCACCACAACGGAAACGAGGACGCCTTCAATATCGGGGTGGGAACCGCTCGAGGTGGGTGCTATCGGCGTTGGTTGAGGTGCCGCTGCTGGTGTCGGAGCGGCTGGAGCAGGTTGTGGTGCGGGGGCGACGGCGGGCGGGGCAGGCGCTGATGGTGCACCTCCTTGCATGCGCTGGATGTAGCCGATCATGTGATTCAAGGTCGGGTGGTCTGCGAGGACAAAGTCCTCGTCAATGGGCAGACTGAACTTATCGCGAATATCCGCCATGATTTCCGCTTGCTTGACCGTGTCAATACCCAACTCACCCTCAAGATCCTGGTCGAGTTCAATGAAATCCGCGGGATAGCCCGTGTGTTCAACCACAACGGCGACAACGGTCGCCGTCATCGCTGCATCGTCCACCGGGGCGGCTGGAGCGGTTGGGGCTGGGGTTGGGGCTGGGGTTGGAGCCGGCTCGGGTGCGGCTGGAGCAGCAGGGGCTGGGGCTGGCGTTGGTGCCGGTGATGTCGGGGCGGCGCCGGTCATTTGTTGGATGTAACCGATCATATGGTTGAGCGTAGGGTAATCGGCGAGAACGAAATCCTCGTCAACGGGCAGGCCAAACTTGTCGCGAATATCGGCCATAATCTCCGCTTGCTTGACCGTATCAATGCCTAATTCGCCTTCGAGATCTTGGTCGAGTTCAACGAAGTCGGCTGGATAG
>FUFK010055440.1_pt1 | contig 11449 bp, 9 predicted proteins | sample 1021851 | NCBI WGS metagenome assembly FUFK01 (sample SAMEA51879418, study PRJEB19060) | metagenome
CCGCGGATCAAAGCCCTGACAAGTTCAAAGCCAGTGTGATTTTTTTTCAGTTCACTCTAGGATAAGGTAAAATATTTGGGAGACGGCAGATGGGACGGAACGAGGCACTTGCACGGATTGATGATTACTTCCTGAAAGGCGCATTCGAAGCCGATCTGGCGCGACGTGTGGCCTTCAGGACGGAAAGCAATCTCGAAGGCTGTGAGGACGCCCTTCAGGGCTATCTGGCAGATGAACTTGTCCCCTATCTGTCTTCCATGGATTTTGACTGCAGCATCCATCCCAACCCGCGAAGCGATGCCGGTCCTATTCTGGTGGCACGGAGGCAGGAGGACGACTCGCTGCCGACTGTCATGACTTATGGTCATGGAGACGTTGTCGCCGGGTATGGCGGCCAGTGGATCGATGATATGGACCCCTGGCGCATCACCCGGGTTGGTCATCGCTGGTACGGCCGCGGCACAGCAGACAATAAGGGTCAGCACACAATCAATCTCGCCGCCCTGAAAACGGTCCTGGATGTCCGTGGCAAGCTGGGCTTCAACATCATCGTGCTGATCGAGATGGGCGAAGAGCGCGGCTCACCCGGGCTGAATGAATTCTGCGCGGCCAACAAGCATCTNTTNGATGCCGATGTGTTCATCGCCTCCGATGGGCCACGCCTTCATCCTGACAAGCCGACCATTTTCATGGGATCGCGCGGGGTATTCAATTTCACCATGCGGCTTGATGTGCATGAAGGCGGTCATCATTCCGGCAACTGGGGCGGTCTGCTGACCAACCCGGGCGTGGTTATGGCACATGCCCTTGCCAGCATGATCGATGCAAACGGCAAAATCCTTGTCGACGGGTGGCGCAGCACCGAGATGAGCGACACTGTGCGGGCGGCCATTGCCAAGCTTGAGGTTGGTGGCGGCGAGAATGCACCCACCATGAACCCAAACTGGGGTGAACCTNACATGACCCCTGCCGAACGGGTCTTCGCCAGCAACACCTTCGAGATCCGCGCCTTTGAAACCGGCAATCCGCATTCACCGGCGAATGCCATCCCGCCTTCCGCCATTGCCTACGGTCATCTTCGCTATGTCGTCGGAACCGACCCAGAACAGTTGATGCCACTGCTGCGGGCACATCTTGACAGGCACGGCTTCACTGACATCGAACTCAAGGCCGAGCGCGACCCGATGTATGCCACACGGCTTGATCCCGATCACCCGTGGGCAAAATGGGTCGTTGACTCCCTTACCAACACCTATGGGGGTGAAATCGCGGTCATGCCAAACCTTGGCGGCTCCCTTCCGAACGAAGTGTTCGCCGATGTGCTGGGCCTTCCGACCATCTGGGTGCCNCATTCCTATGCCGGCTGTTCGCAGCACGCNCCGAACGAACATATCCTGGAGAGCACGACACAGACGGCCCTGCGCCTGATGACCGGGTTGTGGTGGGACCTTGGAGCTGGCGATACGCCCAGCAGTTGAGCCGGTTAGCATTGACAAGAGATTTCAACAGGAAAGAGCCATGACGGACTTATGTGACCTGACCGCCAGTAAATTGCGCCGGATGATTGGCCGCAAGGACATATCGCCAATTGAACTTGTNGAGTCCTGCATTGACCGAATCGAAAGTGTCGATGGTCAGCTGAATGCGATGGTCACGAAAAGCTATGAGCGGGCCAGAGCAGAGGCCCGCGACGCGGAACAGGCAGTTGTCGATGGCGAGGAGCTTGGCCTGCTGCATGGCCTTCCTGTCGGCATCAAGGATCTTGAGGCAACTGCGGAGATCCGCACGACATCCGGCTCAAAGCTCTACGCCGACCATGTGCCGACAAGGGATCAAGGGGCTGTTNCCAACATCCGCGAGGCTGGCGGGATCATTCTTGGCAAAACCAACACCCCCGAATTCGGCGCCGGCGCCAACACGCGCAATCTTGTATTCGGCGCCACCGGCAATCCGTTCGATCCAGCCAAAACATGCGGCGGATCGTCTGGCGGTTCGGCGGTGGCATTGGCNACTGGCATGGTGCCGCTCGCCAGCGGATCGGACTATGGCGGAAGCTTGCGTACACCGGCCAGCTTCTGTGGCGTTGTCGGCATCCGGCCAAGTCCTGGCGTAGTGGCTGCCGAGGGGCGGCCCGTCGGCCTTCTTCCCTTTTCGGTTCTTGGTCCGATGGGGCGCACGGTCGATGACGCCTACATGCTGCTCCAGGCACAGGCCGGCACTGATCCGCATGACCCGTTTTCCACGGCACCTATAACAGATCTGGACAGCCCGCTGGAGCAGGCAGATCTTGGCAGCATTAGGGCGATGATCACGCCTGATCTGGGCAGCGCCGCGATGTCACATGCCTACAGTTCCATTTTTGCCGACCGCACCAGCCACTTCCGGCATCATTTTGCCGCAGCAATCGATGCCAGCCCTGACTTCACCGATGGCGACAACTGTTTCGAAGTACTGCGCGGGGTCAATTTCGTGGCCGCGCATGGGGGCCGCGTGCGGGATCATCGCGACAGCCTCAGCCCGAATGTGGTGGACAATGTTGATCGCGGACTGGCCTACAGTCTGGCGGATGTGGCCGAAGCGCATCTCCAGCAGTCACGCATTGCCCGCGCCTGGCTTGACCTGTTTGAAGATATCGATGTGGTCATCTGTCCAGCCGCCTCCTCGACTCCCTTCCCACATGACCAGTGGTCTGTCAGCGAAATCGACGGCGAGACGATGGAAACCTACATGCGGTGGCTTGGCATCACCTACCTGCCAACAATGGCCCTNGCCTGCNGCATTGCGCTTCCCTGTGGTCTTGATCAGGCCGGCATGCCGTTCGGCATTCAAGTGCTNAGCGCACCCGGCAATGACCGGCTTGTGGCCGAAGTTGCAAAGGCGCTTGAGTCGGTTTTGCAGTGTCATGACGCGACGCGGCGTCCCCTGCCCGATCTTGACAGCTTGAGANGTTGATCACCCAGCCTTTGCCGCGTCACCATCGCTGTAAAGGTGACACTCAACATAGGTGTCCTTGTTGACCAGGCCATTNGGAGCCNCCTGTGCNCAATGGNGCATGGCATTGGCGCANCGCGGATGAAAGGCACAGCCTGATGGAGGATCAATCGGGTTGGGATAGCTGGCACCAAGCTGGGTGTTCGGTAGACCAAGACGCGGATCAGGTGTCAGCACCGAATCCAGAAGCGCCCGGGTATAGGGGTGCTGTGGATTCCTGAACAGGGCGCTGGTTTCCGCCTGTTCGACAATTCGGCCCAGATACATCACCGCGACCCGGCTGGCGATGTGTTCGACAACAGCCAGATTGTGACTAATAATAATGTAGGTGAGATTGAGTTCCGCGCGCAGTTCATTCAAGAGATTTAAGATCTGTGACTGTACCGACACATCGAGTGCCGAGGTCGGCTCGTCACAGACCACGATCTCCGGTCTGTTAACCAACGCACGAGCGATGGCAACGCGCTGCCGCTGGCCACCCGACAATTGGTTCGGATAGGCGTTGAGNAGACGCGATGGTAGCCCNACAAGCTCCATGGTTTCTGCGACCCGCTNCAGAATGGCCTGTTGATCCTCCTCCCCCTGTACCCNCATCGGAAGACCGATGATGCTGCCAATGCTCTTTCGTGGGTTCAGGGAGGAATAGGGATCCTGAAAGATGGGCTGGATCGTCTTGGCGAGTTCAAGACGCGGCACCTCGCCTATCGGCGTGCCGCACAGAGATATCGAACCGCTTGTCTGCGGCAACAGGCCAAGCAGGATCTTCGCCAACGTGGTCTTTCCACATCCGGACTCGCCAACCAGTGCCAGAACNTCGCCGCGGGTGACGTTCAAATCTACGCCATTCACCGCCTTCAATCGCTGTTTACCGCGGAACATCCCGCGAGAAATCGAAAAATCACGGGTCACGGCGCTGGCATTGATCATCATCTCAGACATCATGCCACCTTTGTCATATCGCGGGGCTCNATCACACAGCGATANCCCTGTGTNTTGCCTTTGGCGTCGCGCAGGGGCACATCGCCCTTGCGGCAGGCATCCTTCACAAGATCACAGCGATCAGCAAAGCGGCAACCGGTAAACCGGCCGATCAATGAGGGTACCATGCCCGGNATTGAGCCAAGCGGCTCCCCCGGCTGCGTACGACCGGGAACAGGAATGCAGCGCATCAGACCGCGCGTATAGGGGTGCATCGGATTTTCGAATATCTGTTCGGCCGTACCCTGCTCCACGACCTGGCCGGCATACATGACCGCAACACGTGTCGCAATGCGGGCTACCACGCCAAGGTCATGCGTGATCAAAATCAGGCCCATGTCATATTCAGCCTGCAATTCCTGCAACAGCAGCAGGATTTGCGCCTGGATCGTCACATCAAGGGCAGTGGTCGGCTCATCGGCGATGATCAACTCCGGTTCGCACAGCAATGTCATCGCAATCATCACGCGCTGGCGAAGCCCACCTGACAGCTGGTGCGGATACTGGTTTAACCGCTGCTCAGCTGCGGTGATGCCAACTTTTTCCAACGTCTGCTTGGCAAGATCCTGCGCTTCGGCATTCGATAATTTTCGATGGCGTCGGAGCGTTTCCACCATCTGATTGCCTATGGTGAACGCCGGGTTCAGACTTGTCATTGGCTCCTGGAAGATCATTCCCATACGGTTGCCGCGGACATCCGACATCTGCTTTTCGCTATAATTGAGAATGCTGGCATCATTTAGGTCGAGACTGGCGATGGTACGGATCGCCTTCTTTGGCAAAAGGTCCATCAGCGCCAGCGATGTAAGCGACTTGCCACAACCGGACTCACCTACGATGCATAACGTCTCACCGCGATCAACATGAAGCGTGACATTGTCGACAGCATGCAGAACACCATCGGCAAGCGGAATATCGACAGACAGATTTTCGACACTCAGAACGCGATTGCTCACTNCGGCCTCCTAATTGCGGTTCTCCGGCGCGGTGATGTCACGCACGCCGTCACCCATCAGATTGATCGCAAGGACAAGCAGGAATAGAGCGACCCCTGGGATCGTAATCAGCCACGGCTCGAACAGCATCATGTCCTTGCCCTCCGAAACCATAAGTCCCCAAGAGGGCATCGGCGGCTGCACACCCAGCCCTAGGAACGACAACGCCGCTTCGAGAATAATGGCATGCGCAATTTCAATCGTCGTAATGACGATCAGATTGTTGACGACATTCGGCATCACCTCGGTCATCAGCACACGGGAAGTCGAACAGCCAACAGCGCGCGCTGCGGCAACATAGTCCATTGAGCGGATTTGCAGAGTTGATGATCGCATCACCACTGCGAACCTGTCCCACAGCAAAAGGCCAAGAACCGCNATCACNACCTGAAGTGACCCACCGACAATCGCTACCACCGCCAGCGCGACAAGCACCACCGGCATCGACAGGCGTACAGTGATCATGAAGGTCACGATCATGTCGACCCGTCCCCCGAAATAACCGGCCATAACCCCCATGATTGTNCCGATGATCCCAGAGATCAGCGCCGCGCCAATGCCGATCAGCAGTGAAATTCGCGCCCCATAGATGAGCCGCGACAGGTAATCCCGGCCAAGATGGTCGGTGCCAAGGACGTGTTCCCAGCTCCCGCGGCTGTCCCATACAGGCGGGACCAATCGTTTCAGCAAATCCTGTTGATAGGGGTCATGTGGTGCCAGCAACGGGGCAAGTAATGCGATGAGCAACACCGACACCACGATCACTGACCCAATGATCATCCCCTGATGGCCACGCACTCGGCGTCTCAGTAGGTCGAAGCCCTTGTTTGGGGCGCTTGTCTGACTGTCTGAGGTAGCCATCAGTTTATCCTGATGCGTGGATCAAGCCATGCATTCAACAGATCAGCGAAAAATGTGAGGACGATGTAGAAAAGTGAGAACACGAGGATCAGACCCTGAACCGTNGGCAGATCATTGCGGGTAATCGATTCCCAGGCCAGGAACCCAGCGCCATGAAGCGCGAAGATCGTTTCAACAACAATCGAGCCACCAAGCATGAAGCCGAATTGCACGGCGGCAAGGCTAACCACCGGAATAATGGCGTTGCGCAGCGCATGCTTGAATAGCACCACCCATGGCCTNAAACCTTTCGCCCTGGCGGTTCTGATATAATCTGTGCTCAACACTTCCAGCATGCCTGTCCGGGTCAGGCGCATAATGGCTGGGGCCGCGTAATATCCCAGTACAACGGTTGGCATGACGAAATGCAGCCATGTATCCGAACCCGANGTCGGCAGCAGCCGCAGATTGACCGACAGGAANACGATCAACATCAGAGCGAACCAGAAGCTTGGCAGCGCCTGCCCCATAACCGAAAGGAACAGCGCCANACGGTCNATAAGGCTGTTTGGACGGATGGCGGCGGCAACGCCAAGCGGCACCGATAGCACAATCGCAAAGGTGATGGCGCAGACACCCAACGTCATTGTGGTTGGTAGCCTCTCGCCGATCAGGGCGCTGACGTCTGTTCGGAAATAATAGCTCTTACCAAGATCACCACTCAGGGCGCGCTGCAGCCAATCCAGATACTGAACAAGGATCGGNCGGTCAAAGCCNTAAAGTTTCCGAATCGCTTCTATGTCCGCATCCGAAGCGGTTTCGCCAGCCATCGCGATCGCTGGATCGCTCGACAGATACAACAACCCAAAGCTGATGAAGGACACTGTCAGCGCGACCAGAAGAGCGAGGCCAAGTCGTTTGAGCGTATAGTAAATCATTACCTAACGTTTTGGGAATAATGACAAAAGAAGCTGCGCGCCTNTCGGCGCGCAGCTTTTCTTTCTAATTCCACTTCGCGGTGAAGAAGCGGGGGATTTCATCCGATGTCGGGGTAAAATCGACATCCTTCGAAAAAGCGTACCATGTGTTGTATGACCACAGCGGGAACATGAACACCTCGTCGGAAATCCGCGACAGCGCCGCCTTGTAGGCGNNCTCGCGGACTTGTGGATCAACCGAAGAGTCACCGATACCAAGCTGTTTAATCACTTCGGCATCCTTCGAATAATCGTCTTTGCCGCCGGACTGGAAGTGGCTGGTGATGGCCGAGACGTCGTTGATTGAGTAGGATCCCCAAGTGCCAAAATTGAACGGCGAACCGCCATCCTGCACCTTGTCCCGGAACGCTGCATATTTCAGATATTCAAAATTCGTTTTGATACCGACAGCATTCAAATTGTTGATCATCGCCTCGGCGAAATCGCGATTGCGATAGGCAAGGAAAGGTGTTTCGAACCCGTTCGGATAGCCGGCTTCAGCAAGAAGCTGCTTTGCCTTTTCAGGGTTATAGTCATATTTTGGCACATCCTGTGTACACCCGAACTGCGAAGGGAAACACAGNGAATGGACCACAATGGACTCACCTCCGACCAGCGCATTCACGATGCTCTCACGATCAATTGCGTGGGCAATCGCCCGGCGCACTCGCACATCGTTCATCGGGTTTTCGCTATGCCGTCCCATGGCGTCGAAATTTAGATAACCGATGCGCATTGTAGATGCATTTTTCACCGTGAACTGACCCTGTGCAGAAATACGCTGGGCCTGGTCCGGCTTCACCTTCCAGATCCAGTCGACACCACCAGAAAACAGCTCAGCAAGCTGGGTGTTGCTTTCCGCAATCGTGCGGATCACAATATTACCGATGTTCGCCTGTCCCTTCGGGCTGGAGGCGTGGTAATTGTCGTTTTTCTTGAACTTGTAACGCTTGCCAGGCTCGACGCTTGTGACAGCGTAGGGGCCTGTGCCAACAGGCTTCATNGCCATGCCTTCCGGTCCGACTTCAGCGTAATANTCGTTCGGATACATCACGATTGGCCCAGACAGAAATTCCAACGCGGCCGGGAACTCCTTCGTNAGGTTCAGCCTGACCTTATANTCGCCTAGCTTTTCGGCGCTNTCCCACCAGTTCACATTTCGTGCCGGCTTTGCGCCATTCTCGGGGTTCGAGATATAGGTGAGCGTGTAGACCACATCATCAGCGTCGAATTTCTCGCCATTGTGGAACGTCACACCCTTGCGCAGATCAAATTCCAGAGTTTTGGAATCCACCCAGTTGTATGAGGTGGCNAGGTTTGGAAGATATTCATTTGTTGCCGGATCGCGATACAGCAGCGCGTCCCAAACCATCCGCGAAATGACAATGCCCTCACGGGCAGTATTGTAATAATTGTCGATAGATTCCAGCTCCCTGTCGATCGCGACATTGAGCGTATCGTCCGACTTGCCAGCATGCACGATACCGGAAGCCCCAGTCGCCAGTGCTATGCTGGTAATTGCCAGCAAAAGTCTCTTTTTCATGTTGTTTCCTCCAACGTTTGAACATCTTGGTGTTCTTCAGTTAATCAAAGATCTACCTGTTGGTATGAAAATGGTAACCACAACAACAGTGGTCTGCCAACCCCGACCTGAAGGAATTAGATGTGGGAACCAACCACGGTCTCGCGAACAAATGGCAACACGCAACTTTCCAGAAACAGAAAGAATGTTAAGTTGTCACAGTAGGATTTTTTTCGAGGCGNCAGGGCCTACCATTTGCCAAGGCTGACGCGTGACAAGGTAAGAATTGGATTTTTCANTAGATTTTTTAAAGCATAAGGACAACACCTTTCAGTCAGCTGTCTGGATGCTGGTCTCCTGTGTTGCGCTATCATGCTTGGCGGCAATGGGTCGAATGTTAGGACAGTATGAGGTCAATTCCTTTCAAACAGTTTTCTGCCGATTGTTCTTTGCCTTTNTCNTGCTGCTGCCTTTGGTCCTTCATTCTGGCATTGGCAAAGTCGTCACGACCCAGCTTAAAACCTACATCTTCCGCTCCATTTCCGGAATCATTGCCATGTGGATGTGGTTCTATGCCGTCACTCTCATACCCATCGGAGAACAGACTGCGCTAAGCTTTCTTGCGCCGCTGTTCACAACAATGGGTGCAGCAGTTTTCCTTGGGGAAATTGTGCGAATGCGGCGATGGCTTGCGATCATGATCGGGTTCATTGGCGCGTTAATAATTATAAGGCCGGGGATCATAGACCTGACCCTTGGGCATTTTGTGGCCATTGCCACCGCCCTTGCCTTCGGTTGCTCTACATTGATCATCAAGCATCTGACCCGCAAAGACGATCCGCTTGTCATCGTCTTTATCTCGCATCTGATCATGATGCCGCTGGCCCTGNTGCCAGCCNTGTATGTCTGGGAATGGCCAAGCTACAACGTGTGGCTAATCCTGATGGCAACAGGCCCAATCGCAGTTATCGGGCACGTAACCATGGCCAAGGCTTACAAGCTTGCAGATGCATCCTTTGTCGCGGGGGTCGACTATGCGCGCCTCCCTTTTGCCGTGCTGTTCGGCTGGGTACTGTTCGGCGAGCTGTCCGATATTTGGACCTGGATTGGCGCCAGCATCATTTTCGGNTCGTCATTCTATGTGATCAGGCGTGAAATGAATGAGACGAAACGCGCGGCAAGGGATAGCGTCGTCGACGGAAACGGATAAGCCTGAAAGGGGAAAAAGATGGGTGAACCGATTGTCGAATGGTTGAACCAGCAGCAGGACAATATGGTGGAACTGCTCAGGGACCTTGTCGATATCGATAGCAACAGCTTCAACAAGGCCGGCGTTGACCTTGTTGGTGCGCGGCTGACAGCCTTTTTTGATGACAATGAAATCCCGCATGAAACCATTCCGCTGGAAGAGTATGGCGACGCCATCAGGGCGGTGGTATCCGGTGGCGACGGAAATCAGCCCATTCTGCTATGCGGCCATCGCGACACCGTATTTCCGACAGGNGAAGTCGAAAAACGCCCCTTCTCGATTGCCGACGGCAAGGCTTTCGGGCCAGGTGTCGCCGACATGAAGCCTGGGCTGGTNATCAACGCTTTCATCCTGGCCGCTTTCCACAAATTTGGTGGCCACCCAAACCCGTTGGTCGGATTGTTTACAGGGGATGAGGAAATCGGATCACCCGCATCACGGGATGTGATTACCGCTGAGGCGGAAAAAGCCAGGCTGGCCTTCAACAGTGAACCNAGCCGGCCAAGCGGCAATATCGTCANCCGCCGAAAGGGCGGCATCTTCTGCCGCTGNGAAATCAGCGGGGTCGCNGCGCATTCCGGCGGTTTTTTCGAAGACGGGCGTAGCGCCATCGAAGAGCTNGCGCGCAAGGTTCAGGCNCTGCACGCGCTGACCGATCTGGAAAAGGGCATTACAATCAATGTCGGGCTGGTCAGTGGTGGACAGTCGGTAAATACCGTTGCCGCGCATGCGGAATGCGGCGTCGACATCCGCTATCGCGAAGTATCCGATCGTGAGGCAATCCTGTCGAAGGTGCAGAAGATCTGCGAGACAACGACCGTCAGCGGCACATCATCATCGCTGCAGATCAAGGGCGAGTTCTTTCCGCTAAATCCGTCTGAACAGTCCGCCGAACTCTTTTCGCTTTATCGGGATGTTGCTGCCGAGAATGACACCGTTGTCGAGGGAGAGCATTCCGGCGGCTGTGCCGACAGTGGCTTCATTGCCGCGGTCGGCACACCCGTGATCTGCGGGGTCGGGCCCGTCGGCGGCAATTATCACCGCCCCGATGAATGGATGCAGATTGACAGCCTTGCCGAACGGGCAGGTTTCATAGCGCAGACAATTCTCAAACTGGCCAGGCAACCCACCAGAAGCGGGCTTTGAACAGGACTTATAGCAGTAACCGCCTTCAGCAGGATGCTGCCATGCCATCCCCGGCCGGGTCCGCCCCGCCATCGAGCTTGCCGTCAATGAGCCGCACGGCATGCACGATCGGCGTCACATAGCTGGCGGCGTAGCGCGTTGTCTCATAACCAGCCGCATTCAGCCCGGCTTCTGCCGAGCGGAAAATGCGGTTGGTCAGCTCGATATTGTCCGAAGTGGCGCAAAAGCGAGGTGCAGACACTGCCTCATGCGCCGACATGCCAAAATCGACAACATTCAGAATGGTCTGAAGCACACCCATGGTGATGGTGGTGCCGCCCGGTGCGCCAACGGCGAGCATTGGCATATCATTGCGGGACAGCACCGTCGGGCACATGGCGGTGAAGCGAGCTTTGCCGGGCGCTAGCGATCCAACCTGACCCGGTCGCGGGTCGAACACCATCATGCAGTTGTTGTACATAAAGCCGAGCCCCTCGGTGATCACCCCTGAACTTGAGCCAAGCGAATGCGTCAGATTGACGACATTGCCGTTGCTGTCAGCGACGACAAGATGGGTTGTGTCCTTACTTTCCGGAGCCCCACTGTTGATTCTCCTAACATGCGCTTTCTCTCCGGCCTTGATCCGGTCCCCAAGGGTTTGCGCATAAGATTTCGACATCAGGCGCTCGATCGGCACATCGACGAAATTCGGGTCACCCATGCTGGTGTCCTTGTCAATGGTAGCCAGCTTCATCGCCTCGGCAACCGTCGC
>FUFK010043168.1_pt1 | contig 11448 bp, 17 predicted proteins | sample 1021851 | NCBI WGS metagenome assembly FUFK01 (sample SAMEA51879418, study PRJEB19060) | metagenome
AACTGTTATAAACCGAAGCGAGCTTTATCTGCATCATAATTATTTTGAACTTCAGCAGCAGTTAAACCCTTACCACTATATCTCCTAATAATTGCAATTTTACCAGTCCAGTATCTAGGTCCATCAGAAAACATTGACATACCATTCCAAATTGATCCACCTGTACTAGTTGAACCTGGCTCACCCCAAGCATTTTTTTGATAATTTCCACTATAACTATAAGTCGTAGTATTTGTAGTATTATGATAAATTTTTACAGATCCACTAATACTTGATATGACTAAATGTTTCCAACCATTATATCCGTAGTTTGGAGCTATTGAAGTACTTTCGACTGACATTGTACCGTTTACATTACTTCTATATCTTATTTTTCCTTGATGCATTTGAAACTGCCATCCAAAATCGTAATCTGAAGTATCTGTATGAAAATTAACGTATTCATCCATACCATTGACTCTGTAATAATTAATCCAATATTCAAATGTATAATCGCCAGTGCCAAGACCAGTAAAAGGAGAAGTATTATGGTACAACATAAAATAATCACCACTTAATGTTCCGGTTGGACCAAGTACTAATGCCTTGGATCCTGATGACTCGACTGTAGCCCAACCAGAACTACCACTGGAAGTATAATTAACACCATATATAGATCCCATTCCAGCTTGGAAAGTATGGCTGTTACCAGATAAATCTCCGACTACTATTCTATTGGTGTTATAAGAGCTTTGATTATTAGTATCGTTATAAGAATTAGTGTCCCCAAAATCGATGTGCTGTACTAATCCAGTTGTTATAATCGGAGGTGCTGTTGCAGCACCAACAAGAAAAAATTTAGAACTCATCCAAGATCCCCAACAGTTGCTCCATATAATGTACTACCTATTTTCCAAATTACAATAGCTGTAGGAGTTGCCCCTCCTAAAGTAGGAGCAGATCCACCTCTCCATGTTATAGTCGGCCAAGTCAAAGTGTAATTACTACCTGAAGCTGTTACAACAAGAAGCATTGACTGACCAGCATTTACACTGTCAGTTGCAGTTCTATTAGCTCCTAGTGTCCATGTCTGTATTGTTCCATTATCAGGTGCTAAAGCAACAGAAGATGCATCAGTGATAGTTACAACATTTTCATTTATTGCTCCTGGTAAATCAATAGAACCATTATCATCAATTGAAAAACTATCAAGGCCAGGTATTCTAAACTTGGTAATATTAGTATCACCTAAAGTTATTTCGTTATCTACTGTTGCTGAACTAGGGGTTGCATAAGAACCTATTATTATATTTCTGTCGCCTGTTGTTAATGTATCACCAGCATATTCTCCAAGACAAGTATTTCTTTGTCCAGTTGTGATATCATTCCCTGATTGATAACCCAAAGCAGCATTTCTAATTCCAGTTGTTAAGGAATCTTAATGAACCTCCTCCCATAGCAGTATTTATTTCACCTGAAGTACAGGCATACATAGCTTGATAACCTACAGCCTGATTAAATCCGGCAGTAGCGTTATATAAACATTGAGCTCCTATTGCTACCGAATAATTACCACTAACAACATTTTGACTAGCATAACTTCCAATGGCTACATGGTGTGCTACCAGTGGTTAAAGAGTCTAAAGCACGGTTACCTATTGCAATATTAGAGCCACCTGTCGTTATTGATTCACCTGCATAAGATCCTATTGCAACGGTACCATCAGCAGTAGTTATGTCAGTTCCAGCGTCATATCCAATTAAAGTATTATCAGTTGCATCTGTACCAGTAAATGAATCCCCTGCATTGGTACCACCTACAGTGTTTCTTTGTGCATCAGAACTTAAACCACTACTAGTAGGAATAGCTTCCCACCCTGCCTCTCCATTGGCATCTACGGTTAGAACATAGTCATTTGTAGCTGTGGAATCTTTAATAATAAAGTTAAGACCAGGAACTCTGAACTTAGTGATATTAGTGTCACCTATGGTTACTTCGTTAGAAACATCTGCTGCACTAGGAACCGCAGTATCACCTATGCAAATATTTCTGTCACCTGTTGTGGCTCCATCACCAGCATATGCTCCTATAAAAGTATTCCTATCGCCTGTTGTAAGATTTTCTCCGGCATAATTTCCTATGCCAACATTTCTACTTCCAGTCGTAAGACTTTGAAAAGAATAAACTCCAACTCCTGAGTTAGTTTCTCCTGTAGTAAGTGCTGGTAATGCATTAGCACCTACACCAGTGTTAGAAGCTCTAGTGGCATATCTCAAAGCAAAATTACCCACAGCAGTGTTATTACCATAAGTAGTCATTTGATGTAAGGCATAAGTACCAAAAGCTGCGTTGTCCGAACCAGTTGTCATACTATACAAAGCCTGCTGTCCAAAAGCATTAGCATTGTTTGCTGTAGTTCTGGAATACCCTGCTTTTGTACCTACACATGTATTAAAAGCTCCTGTTGTAATTGACCGTCCAGCTTCCGAACCAATACATACGTTGCTATATCCTGTGGTAAGTGATTTACCTGACCTATAGCCTAAAGTAGAATTATCGTAAGCAGTAGTCGCAACTTCAGCAACTTGATGTCCAATAAGAGTATTTTGGTCTGCTGTAGTTAAGCTATAACCAGCGTTATTACCCATAACTACATTATTAACGCCTGTGGTCAGTGATACCAACGAATATGCACCGAAAGCTTGGTTACCATCTCCTGTTGTAATGGCTGTACCTGAATTAAAACCTATTAGGGTATTTTGATTCGCATCTGTACCTGTAAAGCTATCTCCAGCGTTAGTTCCTCCAACAGTGTTTTGTTGTGAGTCAGAACTTAAACCACCACTACCTGATACGTTTGTTAAAGCCGACCCATCACCAGAAAAAGCTGTAGCTGTTAATGTTCCTGATGAAGAGTTAAAGGTTAAATTAGAACCACTTTTAGGTGCTAAATTACCTGTAGCTCCTGTGGAAAATAAAGGAAAACAAGTAGTATCAGACGATTCATCTGCTACTGTAATTGTGGTTGCTATTGCTGCTGTTCCTGTAGTGTCCTGATTTAAAGTTGCAACTCTTGCTGCAGCTAGTGTTCCTGAACTTATATTTGAAGCATTGGTTGTATCTGTAGTTGCAGACGTTGCTAATCCAGAAATTTTTGAAACTGCAATGGCTGCAGAACTACTTATATCAGCATTGACAATTGCTGCATCTTTTATCAGTTGAACCTCTGTTACTGACATCTATCTTTAAAACTTGTATTATTTTTAATTTTACGATGCGTTTATTTACGGAATCTTACTGTTTCTATCATTGGCTTACCTAATTCTTGCTCATATTCTCTCTCTAATTCGAAATCATCTATATCTGTTCCTTGCTGACTATATTTGTTCATACCTTTAACAAATCCTGATAAAAATGTCTTACCTCCTCCATTTGCCATTACAGCTGGAAAATCATTATCTCCCATTTTATACACCCATTCTATTTAAAAAATTATCAACTCGATCACCAACAGGAGTCTCTTGCGATATAGCATTCATAGGATTAGTTTTTTCAGCTGCCATTTTATTAGCTTGAAAATAAGGTTGACTTACCATGTTTCCTTGATTCATGGTATCCATTTGTTTTAATTTGGGATCTGACATCAAAGAACTTTGATCAAATCCAGCCTGCATCGGATATCCTGGCATTTATATTTACAAAAATTGTTATTTTAATAATATCATCGACAAAACTTTGAGACTAGGTATGTGATTGTACAACTTTTTTAACAGTCACCCACCTAACCCAAATTTAGAAATATTGTTTTTCTTCTTTTATATTTAAAAATAGTGGTAGGGTTAGTGCAAATAGTTGTACTTTGCTTTTAAAATACGTTAATATGATTGAGGTTTACTATGAACACCCAAGTTCCTAAAAAATATGAGCATTTTACTTAACTGTATGTATGCGGTGGTTAGGTATGTGAGTGTATATAAAGTTAAACAGTCATGTACCTAACCTCATCTTATATAAAAGTAATATAAATAGGAAAAATTTTTGGGTATTTGGGTGTTCAATGATTGCCATTGATATCAAAGGGATGTATGCTTACGAATACACCTACCCCCTACTTTGCATGAAGAACAATGATGCGTTTTTATATAAGAATTTGACTGCATATGATCAAATATTATTTGTGCGAGCTTTTCAAACAGCCTTAGAACACTTTGGTAAGGAGACTTGTTGGTGTCTAACAAAGATGAATAGTGCTGGATTTAAAGGTTTTACTACAAGTAAAAAAACAAAACTTATGTATAAAGGACATGATGCTAGACCATTAATATTAAATATGACTGGAAGAAATTATTCGGAAGAAAAACCAATAATTGTTAAAAGAAGTGAATGTAAATCTAAATTTTGTCTTAACCCTTCTCATTACTATTGGGGAACTAGAAAAGATGTAGCCTATGAAAATGCAAAAGTTAGTAAAAAATCTATAAATATTGACTTAATAACTAAGTTAAGAAACGAAAGTCAAAGTGGTGTAAGTAGTAGAAAATTATCAAAACATTATCGTTTACCTTATCATTCGGTAAGAAGAATTTGCACTGGAGAGACTTATGAGAATGTCGAAGATAAAGAAGATCAATATAATGAGGAAAAGATTTGGTCAAATCTCTCTGATATTTGTGTAAATTTAATGAGAGCTCATCCAAATGAAGCAAAAAATTTTAGAGGAGTCGTGACAGAAACTCAACACTACGAGTGTCCTTGGCATATACAAGGAACTAACAAACATAAGGGTAACTTCGGATTAATGGGAGAGTGCCTTGATTGTATGGAAGAAATAAAAAAAGCTAGATGCACAGTTGATGTTAGAGAATTTGAAATGAAATGGTATTGGCAAGTAAAAAGATTTTGGGAACAGGTAGATATAAAAGAAGAAGATGATTGTTGGGTATGGCAAGGTGCTACTAGAAAAAATGGAACAGAATCAACTGCATATTTTCCTTCACCTTTTCACTCAGGAAAAACACAATCAGCTCCACGTATTGCTTTTTGGTTAAGTCGTGGTTATACAGGTAAATATCGTATTTTTAATAATCCAGAATGCAAAGCATTTTGCTGTAACCCTAAACATTTAATGATTAAAGGTGTAAAAGAAATACCTCAGTGTAAAGCTATTAAAAATATTAAGCTTCATCACGAAAATATTCTGCAGTATCATAGAGAAAGGAATAAACAAACTTAAAGTGGCAAGATTTCTTACTACTATCCCAACTAATTTAGGTTTTTTTAATTTAGGAACTGTTGAAGCTTACCCCACAGGTGGAGCAGGTCCTACTGCTTATGGTCCAACGTCTTATTTTGGCTCTGATCCTAGACCTGCAGAAGAGGGTGATAATTTAAATAATCCCATAAATCTTGGTGATTTTTCTGCAGTATTTAAATCTCAGGTGATATCTAATAATCATGGTGGTTTATCAAGGAGACAAAGTACATTTTACGAAATAAATTTGTCTTTACCTAGATCAATTCAATTTACTCAGGAATTTTCTCGTACCTCATATGAAAATCAAACTAATAGAAATACTTTACTAGCTTTTTATCAAATAGATGAAAGTGGACATAGACAAGAATTACCTATAAATGATGATGGATACGTTTTTCATGATTCAGCAATTGATTATGAAGAGGATGACACTTCAGGAGTATTAAATGATTATCCCTCGACATCATTAGGAAAAGGTAAATATCTTTTTGTTATTACAAATGATATAAGATTTATAGAAACAACTTACTCTATAGGATTAAATATATCAGTTACAGATTTTAGGTTTGTTAAAGAGACTACTGAAGAAGAAATTAACTTCGGTCTGATTACTGATCCAGCTGCAACTATTGTAGATTTTGGTACTGTTTAATTTATTTGTTGAGGTATATACATTTCGTCTTTATTTCTAGCAAAACCAGGAACTCCTTTATTTAATCCGTGAATATCTTTATCAGTTCGTCCTTCCGCCTTTCCATAATCTATATAATGCTGTTTTGCTTTACCTATATCAGATCCAAAAGCATCTCTTAGATCTTTGTAGTTCTCCAAATATTGACTAGCATCAAATCCTGTTTGAGTTACAGGTGCATAACTTCTTGGAGTTGTCTTAGCTTTTTCTAAAGCATTTTGGTAAGCTACTTTTGATGCATCAAATCTCTTCTGTGCAGCTTGTTTTGCAGGGTTAGTTTTTGTCGGAGAAGCACCTGTGCCGGGCCTTGTATCTCCAAAACCTGCTACAGATCCTGGTACTGTGTCAAAAGTACCTCTTGTATTAGATTTTATTGGAAAATCTCTGGGTGTTTCTTGGAAACCTTGATTAGGTGATCCACCTTGAGGCAAAGAAGCTAAATAACTAGCAGCTTCTTGCATCTCTATTCCTCTTTGTCTAGCTCCCATTTCGGCAGGAGTTCCTACAGTATCATATCTAGCATCAAGTAATCGATTATATTCCTTGTCAGTACGTTGCATTGATTCTGCTAAATCTTTATAACTCTTCTGCGGAATTATTGTCTGATAAGCCTGTGGATTAGAATCAGCTGGCATTATTATTGTAGGAGGTGTTGGTTTGCTTCCACCCATTTTAATTTTTAAATTTTACTTCTATAGTGATTCTATCTGAAACAAACTCATACAAATGATTAACTCCGATGTACCCAACAGGGAGGAGAATCAAAATCAAAAGCAACTCAGCATAAGTAATAGGGCGACGCATGACGAACAATATCCATATCTCTCCGATATTAGCCAACTTCTACATAGTCTGTCTACTCTTGATCTTCAAGGATTATGTACACTTCAAGAAATGTTGTTGGCTAAATCATGTTGGGAAGCAACAAACTATAGTGGTTCTTTAGAAAAATGTAAAAAAAGATTGACAGAATTGTATGGTGAAGACTGGGATGAGCATATAAAATTAAAAGATCATTTCGGGAGTTTAAAGTATTACTATATCTGGGCTTTACTAATTAGTCATAGACAACAATGGAATGATATTAAAAAGTAAGCTAGTATCTGAACAGATAGTGTCCTCGAATGGAAGCACAACAATTAGAGGACTGGGTAGATATCTTAGATACAACAAATTATGCACCACATAAAGATCCTGACAATCTCTATCAGAGTTACAGATTTGTTGATCTAGATATAAATTCAGTCACAACCAAAAATTTTAGAAAAAAACTGTGCAAATCTTTAATTGAACAAGTAGAAATATTTATACCTCCATCAGGTAGCTTCAATAATCAAGATCTTAGACGATATTTAGAATTAGTTTCAAGCTATGAAACAAGCACAAAAGACTTAATACTTGGATTATCACTGGCTGATCAGATAAGACTTACTTTCAGTGATATGAAAACTAGTACAATCTGCGATAGATATCCAGAGATAAATTTAGCTGAAAAAAGAAGATATAGATGTGTTGCAGAATATCTAATTAGACAAGGAGAACTTACAAAATTACGAGATAAAAATGGAAAATTAATTAAAAAAATTGGAAATATGCAAAAAGCTGTTGTTCTTTATAGACCACTACCAAAATTATTGGAGACACTTAAAAAATCAGGACTACATGATCTTATAAAAATTGACAAAGCTAAAAAAAAGGATAACAATGTAACAGTTGAGGAAACTAAATGACTAACAGAAGAAATAAATTATTGAAAAAATTGATTGGAACAGCAATGGGTGAAGATGAAAAAAAACTTTATCAACTTACTATTGAAAGAATATGTGCTGATATGTGTGAATTTTATTACAAGTTTTATCATAATGACGGTCCAGGGGCGATGGTATATGTTCCAACTCAAGAAGATGAAAAGAAATCTATGTTTTATTTAACAGTTAATAACCTTATTACTGCTGTAGATGACCTTAATAAAAATGATTTAGAGGGTGCAGCAGATGTAATGAAACAGGCTATAGTCNGAGCAGAAAAATTAGATCCTGATAAAGAAGCTTTATTTATTATTCAAGATGATAAAGAAATGTCTTTAGTTCACTACAAAATTGATAGTGAAGGTGCAAGCTTTAAACAAATGTGACTAAAGGATCATGGGGTGCTAGTAGAAGATCATTAGCANAAGTAGANCATATAACTCATGATTGGTTAACTCCNTGTGAATATTTACCTTATATAGATGCATTATTAAAAAATATAGATTTAGATCCATGCTCAACATATGATGCTAATAATCAGTTTNTAAGAGCAGAAAAAATATATACACATGAAATAGANGGTTTAAATATAGAGGANCCTTGGACTGGTAAAACTTATTTGTTTCCTCCTACTTTTGGAAGATGCTCNTTCGCAAAAAAAAGAGGNACATGGAGATGGAGNTTATCTGCTGGNCAAGGTGCAAANGCTCCATCTGTAATATGGTTTAGAAGATTACTAAGAGAATGGAAATTAAGAAATATACCAGAAGCTTTATTTTTTACTACATATTCTGAAATGATGCGAACATGCCCAGAAATGTGGGATTTTCCAGTATGTGTGCCCACAGATAGGGCAAATCTAATACATGGAAAAAAATTTGAATGTCTAGACTCACCAATAAGTTGGGGATATTTTATATATTTACCTGAAATAAATTTTGGTTTTAATCAAACAGATAGATTTAAAAACATTTTTTCACATATTGGAAAAGTAATTTGTTAATTTATCATTTGTCTAGGAAAATTCATGTCCCTTAACTGAGCAATATAAGTATCTTAAAAAATTTTTAGAGCTATTATTATCAGAACCTGGTCTAACCCCTCTCCTGTCAGGAGATATATCTTCTCTTGAATTTAACGACTTATAAAATCTGTAACGATTGTCAACGTCGTAACTTGAAGTAGACTGAGGTTTCATACATCTATTGTATTGGAGATNAACATGACAATGAATGAAATTGAAATGAAAATAAGTTCTGTCTGTGATGATATNAAAGAACTTTTAATTCATAAAAANAGAAAATATGGNAANTCTGCATTAAAACCAAATCGAATTTTTAGTAAATGNTCNGCNNCAGAACAACTTTTAGTACGNATAGANGATAAATTAAATCGAATTATGAAAGGAGCTGGACTNTTAGCTACTGATGAAGATGTAGTTAATGATCTAATTGGATATTTAGTACTGCTAAAAATAAGTATGGAAGCAGATAAACACAATGACATCCTCGAAATCGCAACATCAATCTATGGCAAAGGAGTCAGAGCAGAAACAAACATCCTTGACCATGCCAGAGACTTCGATTAATTATCAAGAATTCGAAAAAAATTATAGTAGACAACTCTTACTAATGGATTGTATTGATTGGCTTAAGGATCGACCTTACGACGCAAAGGAGATCCTAGACCACTTGGAGTACTGTTCCAATAACGAAAAAACTGACGAAGAACCTCACCAGATGGATCAAGTTCTTTAAGTTTTTTTTCTAGATATTCAATTCCTTTTATTTGTGTAGCAGATCCGTTATATGTTTCAGCTATATTTAATAAACAAACCTTAGCGTGGCATTTATGCCGGTAGAAGGTTGGTATCTCTTTATCTGGAGCAAAGTACATATCAAGCTCTGTACGCCTTCTAGCGGTCATTAAATCGCCTCCTGACATCCATATACGATTTATATAAGGACTCCACTCTTTTATTATCTTATTTTTAGTTGCATAACTATTAATTAAATCAAGTAGCTTACAAGATTTAAATGAATTTAATCCAATACTATGTGCAAAACTTAAAAGAGCTGCTCTCTTATTTAAATTTAAATTCACAAATATATAATTTTCAGCGTTTTTTGAAAAAATTTTAAGATCTTCATAAAATTGTTTATCTATATCTTCTTGAGAAGCTTTATCGTCAGCATTTAGATAATGATCATCAATAGTTTTACTTCCATAACCTATCTTCCAAAAACTATCTCCAAACTCTTTATATGCTGCATAACGTCCCATTCCTAAATAAATTTTAGGAACTGTATATTTTTTTGTTAATTGATAACCTTTTTCAGTAAATAAAGAATACTTATGGAACGACAACAGATCCGTTATAACTTACTTCAGAATAACCATCTAATTCAAGAAGTACAACATAGTTTTTAGCTGCGTTGGTAACTGTAACACCTACAGCTCCCTTACCTTTACCTGCTTTAGCTATGTCAAAAAATTTATGATAACCAGTAGGTGCTGACCCTGTTGAAAATGCATCTTCTTGAAAAATTTGCATTGTATTCACACCTTCAGATCGATCAATAGTCACCTTGATATCTCCTGTATTACCAGGATTTACTCTGAATCCTCTAACAGCGTCGCCTTTGTTGCCTGCTGCTGTAGGACCAAGATATGTGACTTCTGATCCAGCATCAACACTGAATGTATCTAGAGTTGCCTCAATTGTTCTTGTAGCCATGTTCTTTAAGAAATTTGCCCTTCAGTTGAGAGCTGGAATTGAATGTTGGCATCAATGCCATGATCCTTCATAATGCCATAAAACATCTGACGATCTAATGCTTTTTGATGTAAAAGCTCGATAAATGCCTCTTCCAATTCTACTCTATCTAAAGATTGTATCGCCAAAGATGCAGCGTGAATAGAAAACTCAACATTTGTCGGAAGGTTAAGATCCATATAAATAAAAACCTTTATACATATAGTACCAACAGTGAATTAATGAGCAATTAATTTAGTTCGTCAGAACCAGTGCGTTCTAATAAAAGTGTCCCTACTCCATAAGTTCCACCAAATAAAATAACAAAACTAACAGCAATTACTACCATGGGTTCTTTTTATGTTTAAGTTTATTTTACCACTTTACTTTATGTGACCAGTATCTAGCTGACATTTTGTCAGGATTTTTGTCTTGAGCATCATGTCTCGCATAATATGATTTTTTTCTAGCTTTTTCTTTAGCGGTCTTTGGATTTTTACCAGCTCCTTTTACCCCCTGTTGACCAAATCTTATTAATTTTTCTTTACCATCTTCACATGCTTTTACCACATGAGACTTTGTTTTATGACTAGGAGTCTTTCTTGGCTTATTACATTTCAAATGTTCTTTTGAAAGTTTTTTAGCTTTTGCCCTCTTCGACATCAGTTCTTTCTTTATTAGAAGTCATATATGTCATTGTAGCTCTAAGATGCCATTGATTTTTTTTGTGAATTCTGCCACGCTCTACTGCTAAATCCTGAGTAAGATCATCACCTATCATGCCAGCATACTTAGCTAACTCCTCAAAACAACCAGCAAGAATGTCGTGAGCAACACTTAAATCCAAAATAATTTTATCCTGATCAAAAGGATCTGATATATCTATATCTTTTATTCTTGATGACAATAAATCACCTACACTCGATGGAGTCATTACATTTATAGACCTTATATGTTCAGCAATATTATCAATACCCTCTACCATTTCTGTCTGAATGTCTCCTGTAAGAAGGTGTATTT
>FUFK010727998.1_pt1 | contig 11448 bp, 6 predicted proteins | sample 1021851 | NCBI WGS metagenome assembly FUFK01 (sample SAMEA51879418, study PRJEB19060) | metagenome
TGCTGGTGAGATAACTGCCAGTCACAATGCCACACCTAAGTTCATTGACATACGCTCCATAGAACCGCAAGAGGGAAGAAGAGTAGATATAGACTCAGAATCGGTAATAGTGGTCTTTGAGGATAGTGCGTCATCATCGTACCCGACTATCGATTATGCAGTTAGGAACGAGGATTTTACATTCACCCTACATTTACGAGTTCTACATAGAAGGGACATGACCAGTAACACGTTTTCTAGAGATAGATTACAGGCACTATACAAGATAGTCAGATACATACTTGAGAACAATTCTTTTAGGCCAACTGTCTATGCAACACCCGCCGATAGCAGTTCGGCTGTCTTAGGAGATGCGGATTTAATACGACTAACATCGAGAAGTGAAGCCAATGATAGAGGGAAAAGACTATTGGGATATAAGATTGGAGTGGAGTTAAAGCGGTTTGCGAGAGCGACAGTGTGAGGGAAAATAGATGGTAAGTAATGAGGTATTTGTAGGTGCTAATGCACAGGTAGGATTGTGTCCTGAGTTGGACTTGTATTTTGATGCTGGAACTGTTGGTGGTTCAGGTTTAACTTTTCAGTTATCAAGTGGTCAGCAGTCTGTAACAGCACTAATCCCTGACCTGTATTCAGGATGCACTGTAAAGGTGGAACAAGACAATGCGAGTGACCTAGATACTGCTTACCGAACAGTAGTCACAAACACTGCTACTACCTTTACCCTAGATGCTGCACTCCCTAATACGTCAGGAACTCACAACCTAACTGTAATGTCCTTTGGCGCACCTGCTTATGGCCCTAAGAAATCATCGACTGGAACTATCCTATCCGACAATTGGTTGGGTCTTGTCAATACATTCACGCCACCAAACGTAACGGTAGAGATGAAGCAGTTGAATCTAGCAGTCGCTGGTGGAAGAAACTACGACTACCAGTACAAGGGAGCAGAGACAGTAGAAGGAGGTTCTCTAGACCTATCACTCAACAACGGCTCTTGGCTATACTACGCTCTAGGTAAGATAAGCACTCTAAGCGGTGGTAGCACTGCTATAACAGCAGACAACTCAAGTGCAGATAATGGCATTGGGTATGACACATCTAACAAGAGAATAGTTAGAGTCAGGGACTCAAACATATTCCCTGAAGTATATGATGGTTCAGCAAGCGGTGGTGAAGATAACCTAGCCCCAAGTAGTTTCAGTTTCTACAACAATGTGTCCAACTTTGTCTACACCTTCGATGAGGCAGACGATGACGTTCTTCCTTCTTTTGCTCTTGATGTTGTTTACAGAAAAGCAGGTCATAGCGGTACAACCGTTCTAGATAGCAGCACACCAAATGAGAACATGTACTCAAGGATATTCACAGGCTGTCAAGTCAATACTCTTACTCTTAACTTTGAGGAGAGCCAAGAAGTCAAAGCAAGTGTAGACCTAGTGACTAGAAGAGCATTCGATGCCCCTGATGGATATCTACCACTTGCAGGTAATGGGCCTGATTTGGCTGCACCAACTAACACTTCAGGAGAGACTGCCATGATTAATTACAGTGCTACTCTAGCAGACAACTATCCTTTCCTGTTCTCGGATGGAGCGATAACTCTGTTTGGTCAATCAATGGCTAGGGTCAAGAGCGGTTCTCTAACTATCAACAACAACCTAACTCCACAGCGATTCGTTGGTAACTACAACAGGCAAACCATGTCTGCTCACATACCCGGACAGAGAACATACGAACTCAGTCTGACAATGCTAATCACAGACACGAAACTTTGGGATGAGATGAGAAGCGCAAACGAGTCAACTGGTGCTTTGAGATTGAAGTTCACAAAAGACTCAGGCGAGGAGATAGACATACAACTCGCAGATTACACAATTAATTCAGTCAACGTTCCGTTCCCCGAAGACAAAGGGGCAGTAGAGGTAGAGGTAGTTGCTTCTGCTAGAACACTGACCACTGCCACATACACTGGCAAGTGGGCAATAATGACACTAGGCGGAACTGCAACAGGTAATTAGGAGGCGTAACCAAGTTAGGTAACGCTATCCGAATTTCGATTCCACCAACACGTTTGTTTGTTGGTATATTTTGTAGGTGGAAAGAAAAATGACAGAAAGAAAAATTGTAAGTGATAAGAATATGCTGTTCGCAAGAGCAGCAACCGAATGCCATCAGATTAGGGTAGCCCCTGATTCTGATGAATACCTCCAAGTTTGGATTAAAGAGCCAACTTGGTTACAGGTAGAACAGGCATTGTCGTCTGTTATGGATATGGATTCCCAAGGTCAGACTATGGGAATCAACCTTAACAAGATGTATCGCTTTATGGTTGAGAACTTCATAGAGAAGACAGACCCTCAACTATCGACTACCGACTTGATTAGACTCAATCCGTATATCGGAGCGCAACTCAAAGAAATTCTCCCAAATCCCTTCATGGACATCATGGGGGATGATACGGGAAACGAAAACTGATTCGGAGGGCTTTGAAAGGTGGGAGTGTGGATACGAAAGTGGGAATGAAGATTATGCTTTACTCCTACTGCTCGGCATTTCACGTTGACCCAAAAGACGCATATGAAACACCAGCATCCTTGATTAAGGAGATGTTGGAGATACATGGGGAAGTAAAAAAGATAGAATCGGAGGAAATGGATAAGGCATCAAAAGGGTCGTGAACTAAGTGGCAAGAGGCATTGAAGATAAAATCAAGGAAATGAAGGAAGACTTCAAGGACTTGGATTTAGCGATAATGGATGGCGCAAAACAGTTCGCAACTCTAAGTGCATCGATAAGTAAGACTAACAGCATTCTAGCCAGTAAGAATTGGATTATCTTCTCCCGATTCATATCAGGTACACCACTTTGGCAATTTCAGAACAGAATAAAAGCAACTGTGATGTTGCTGAATGAGATTCAACAGAAGGGAGAGAAAAGAAGAACTGAGGAAGCAAAGGAGATTCAGAACTTTGCTAAGATTGCCAAGATGAGGCGTAAGGCAAAGGATTTGCAACAGAGTCTTCTAGATATAGAGAAAGCAACAGGTGATGAGAGAAAAAAACTCGTAGACGCTTTGAAGGATACCTCAGAGCAATATGAGGGTCTAACTATGAAGTTAGGCTCTGAAGAGGCAGCAACTAAGAAACTAATAGAGTTGATGAACGAAAGAGTGGACAGAGCAGACAAACTTCAGGAAAAAGCAGAAAAGGCTGCTGAATTTGCCAAATCAGATTTTGGAACCAAAATGAAATATTATGTCGGTTTAACGAATGCTCAAAAAGCGTTCAGTGAGTTTAGAAAGAAGAAGGATAAAGAGGGGCTTAGTAGTTTCATAGTGGGCAACAAAAAAGTAAGCAAGGAGATGACACTCACACAAAAAGCATTAGCAATGGCTATGACAGGAAGCACAGATATATCGGGGTTCACTGATAAGGAAGGAAACGTAAAGAAACCTAGACGGTATATGTCTCAAAAGGGGAGACCTAGAAAGGACTCCAAAGGTCGGTTCATCAGTAAGAAACAGTATGATGTAATGATGAAAATATACAAACTGAATAAGTTTGCAGAAACTAGAACAGGCAGATTCATCACAATGCTAAAGAAACCAATCAAGGCAGTTGTCTTTGGCATAGGAAAAATGGTATTCTACTTGGCTGCACAGTTCATGAAGACATTGTTATTGTTGATGGTGGTAGTTGCTGCCTTCAAGTTCATTCAACCATTCTTAGGTAATATCTTTGATGCTATTGTGACAATGGCTACTACACTCTACACAGGGATAATGATGATTGTAAATGGTATAGCAGACATGTTTACTGGTGTATACAACATAATTGCTGGTATTTACAATATGGACTTCGGACAAATACTTGAAGGAATAACACAAATAGTTACTGGATTTGCAAGTGTCTTAGGTGGAATAATAGTTGCTACTTTTGGAACCATACTATCAGGAATTGTATCATTCGTTAGTAGTGTATTTACTGATGGCTTTGATGCATTGGGTGGAGGAATACTTGGCATTGTTAATGGTGTAATGAATGTGGTAAAGGGAATTAGTGGAGTAGTCGCAGCAATAGCACTAGTTGCAGGTGCTATTGGGTTGGTCATTGGTGCTGCGTTTGCTCCATTCGTTCTAGGTATAGCCGCAGTAGCAATTGCAATCTACTTCCTATCTGATTTGATTATGGCAGGATTGGCCTACATAGCAGACCCTGTAAGAGAACTTTATGCAAACGTGAAGGACTTTGTTACTAACTTCTCGCTATCGGATGCAGTCACGGATTTGATTGCAGGAATCAAAGAGGCAATAGGAGGAATACTAGACAAGATACCAAGTCCCGGTGATGCGGTAAAAAGCATAACGAGTAAGATACCATTCCTAGCAAATGGTGGAACAATACAAAACTCAGGAATAGCAGTTGTCGGAGAGAGAGGGCCGGAGTTAGTCAACCTTCCAGCAGGTGCTAGAGTCAGTTCAAACAGAGACTCTGCCGCTATGATGGGTGGTGGGACTACTATACACAATCATGTGACTGTTCAAGTCACAGGTAGAGTTGGTGCGAATGACACTGAGATACGAGATATCGCAAACAAGGTAGCGAAGGAAATCAACTCAAGGATGAATAGGACATCGACATCGGTGGTGAGATTCTAATGGCGGCAGGAGACAACTACAACAACTTCAGCGTATGGCTGGAACTACAAAGAAGAAACGAAGAAGGCGGAGAGAGAGCGATAAACAGAATACCGTTATTTGTGACCGAGATTCAGATAGCAACTGCAAAGAGCGTTCCGACTATCCCTGTTCCATTTGCAAGCGTGGGAACTGGAAAGTCTGAGACACTGGCCTTTGACATGGGACTTGCTAGTAAGACAGTCAGTATTACTGGAACTCTGCTGAATCAGAGAATATTCAAGAACTCAGGGGAGAATGATGCCTCTTCGATAAATGCAGTTCTATCACCCTTTGAGATGGCTCAGTTGATTCACTCCTATGTGGATAGCAGTGCCGCACAGGATGACCAAGCAATGAACAAGATAATCATACTAATACCTAGTAGGGTCGATACGAACTTCTCACCACACTCAGGAACAAGCGAGACAGATAACATAGATGACTTACCTGTTATTCCCTTCACCTTTGAGAACAGGCGATATGATGAGAGATTCATTAGAGTAGCGAACAACTTTCTCCCAACTGCATTGGAAATAGATGAGTCACCTATCGAGGCGTTTACTGATATGACGCAGGTTGATGACCTTCTAGGAATGACTGGATTCATTCGCTCTTTCAATACCACTTTCTCAGGAGACCAACCAAACGAAGTCCCATTCAACTTGGACTTTGAGATAGCGACAGTATTAGCGGAGAACCCAATCAACAGTTTGTAGGGATTATTATGGCATCAACAGCACATGTAGGGGAAAGCAGGGCATTGGTCTTTCCTGTGATGTGTGATGGTTATTTGCAGTTGGATTACAGCGAGAACAGCAATTCCAACTACAAGCACAACCTATGGGGGCATAAGAACGAGCCATTCACCTTTGAGGCAATAGTGACTCCCTATGATGTAAATGGTGTAGGACATAGAACTAGCGGTCAGGGCAGATTAGACAGCACCAAGACTCCACCTAGCCCTAACTTGAGTTTAGACGACCACGCAGATAGTACGTCAAACTATCAGAGCGTTGCTTACTTCGGTTCAGGAAGAAATACTCACAAGATGATGTTGTTTCACAATCCTTACTTTCAGTTCTACTTGGAAAACACAACAACAACAAACTTCAATCAGCCAGCAGAATACAAACTGGTATGTAAGTTAGTATCAGGAACCAAGACGCATACTGTTGAGAGTGATGCTGTTATAACTGCTTCAAAGAAGTTGAAGGGATATTATGATGCTGATGGTTTCTACAATGGAATCACCACAGACAAAACCAAGATATCAAGCAGTGCAACAGGCTCTCTACCAACCGCAACAGCAGAAATAACGGGTAACTTGGCTAGTTTCACTAATACTGCTACTGTTCCAGCAACATTAGGCACTGCTACAATAACCGTTGCCAATTTACCTACTACTAGCAATGGTGCTTTGGACACATCTACTACTGCTGCTGTTCGGGCTACTTCGACAATCACCATTACTAGTGGTTTTTCTCCTTTTTTGGTAACTGATACCACATCTGCAACAGACGCTATTGCAGTAACGATTCGCAATAGCAATGGTGGAGGAACCGGGGATAAGAAAAGATTCTTCTTCATGGATACCTCTGACTTTCCCGGTGTCAGCACTGGTGATAGAATAAGGATAACTAGTGGCTTTCAAGCAGAGGGTGGTGGCGTAACTATTGGGAATGACTATGGATATAACAATGATGACATTGCCGTTGCAGTAACAGAAACAGACCACACGGCCTTTCTTACTGAGTTGGCAGCAGCAATAAATTCCTCAAATGCAAATATGAACTGTACTGCTGTATATGCGGGAAGTCCTGCAACCTCTATCAATTTAACAAAGGATACTGCTGGAACTGCTGGAAACCATAATGGCACTAGTAGTGGAGTAGGGCCATTTGAAGGAGGTTCACTTGACTCAGGTAACAAAATGTCCATCAGTACCTTCTCAGGTGGTGCTGCGGCGGTTACTGGTAGCAACATAAACGAGTATCTCACAATCACATTGGCTAATCAGTCAGGGACTCTAACAACGAAGCGATTTAAGTTCATACCAAGTGCTAATGGTACTACAAATACGACAGGCACAACGCAAGATGGTACAAGTATTGTAAAAGTGCTTGTAGGTGGTAGTGTTAATGCTACTGCTAGTGCATTGAATAATGCAATAAGACATGCCAATGGTTTTGGTAACTTGACAGGCTTTTCAAATACGAATGCGACAGTAAGTAACAATATCATAACACTCACATCACCAAACGCTGTGACTACTAATCAGAACAATCAGGTCTTTACTAGGACAACAGAGTATACCAGTGATAGCATCGTGACAATTGGCTCTAATCCGTTTGATAACTTCGTAGCATCAACACCCGCAGTTACCCCCACTGCATTCATTACGTTGGAAGACAGCAGTGGCACAATCAAGAAGTACAAACCAACGAAGGGTGCTAACAGTGAGAGCAATGGCTCTACTGCAACGGAGGGGAGCAACAATGTTGTGTTCTTCACGAATGTCGTGGGTGATACCGCAACTACTGCTGATAACCTAAGAGCAGTTATCGCAGGTTCTTCAGGTCATAATGGCACTCTAACAGTATCTAGAAGTGGAAGCACAGTTACTATCGTAGCGGCTTCAGCAGGAGACCAAGCAATCAGCAGTACAGGAATAAGTTCAGGGCTATCGTTAGGAGCATTCAGTACGAATCTCAGAACAATAACTGTTGGTTCAGGGGAGGCTGATAACATTGGTACTGGTAATAGCATATACGATAACACTGGTACATTGATAGGCACTGTTTCTAGTGTCAGTGGGAATAACATAACTCTTGCAGCAGACCCTGCTACAACAGTCACATCCACCATATACAGAGACCAGCAGAAAGAGGCATTGTACCTTGAGCAACTGAACAAACTATCTTGCTCTTTTGACAAGAGAAACATCTCAATCTATGTGAATAATATTCTAGTTCAAAGAAAGAGATTGGATATCAGAGATTTTGAATTTGATGATGTAGACTGCTACATAGGAAAAGACGGAACTAATAGCAACACACAATTCATGGGAGAGATGTATGAGGTATCAATGCATAAGAGTATGAGTCCTTGCTCTACTATATCCACATTGACACCAAACTTCTCTGATACCTTGTTCTACTATACGTTTGGTGAGTGAGATGGCTAAGGCAAATGGTACTTTCACTTACCCGATGTCCTCTCAGAAAGATATTGCTGATGCTGGTTCAAACTACGATAACATACTGTCTGAATTTACCGATGGAACAGCGTTCAGAGATGTTACTGTAAATCCCATACTCAAGACAACACATGTCACATCCGAAACCACAACATCGTCTGTTACCTCAGTTCCATCAGTTATTTTCACAGAGATAAGAAAAGGGCCACATGACTCTAGCATATCCAATGATTCAAACTCACAGATAGGAAATAGAATACTACCAGTCAATACGACAATTACCGATTATGGGACAGCAAGGGATAGTTCTGCACCATTCAAGATAAAGGTCTATGACCCTAAAGCAAGTGGAGACACAAATAGAAAATTCGTCTATTCTACAATTGATTCTCCTGCGACAGATACTCTAGGAATAGACATAGATAACTATGATTACTTTATCATTCTAAATCCGTCTATAATACAGGATACTAGTTCTACCACTCAAACATCGGTTAGACCACACTTCGCAAAGATTACTGCCATAACTAGTTTTGAAGAGTTTGGAGATGGGTTGGAGTTTACTCCTAGATATCCAGTACCAGTCCCTAAAGGAACTAATTTTGAGATTTTCAAAGGGCCAGCAAAGACAGCGACTGACATAGTTGCTGTGAGTTATGGTCTGAGGGGGGATGCGGTTGCCAGCACTGACAACTACGATGTACTGAATGTCGTTAGCAAGCCAACATTCTACTTCTACAATGAAAGACTTGAGCAGGATGACCAGTTAGACTACATGGAGAAGTACACTCTAACTAGGCTACGGTGGTTCTCTACTCTAACTAACATAACAATCACGGATACTGATGCACACACCAAATATCAAGAAGGCAGTAGTTCTGTTAGGTTTGAAGTTGCTAGTTCCAGTGATACGGATAAACTGTGTGAAGGGATGTCCATCTTCAACAGTAGCAATGCATTCTTAGGAAACATAAAGGATATTACTGGAAATTTCTTTCAATTGGATTTTGCTAGAATCGCTATAAGTGCAGATACAAGTAATTCTCAAACATACAAGATAGGTCGAGGAATACAGAATGTTGTATTCAGAACTGAGGCTAGAATAAAGGGAGCAATACCAAACAAGGGCAGACAGAAGTTAGATGCGATACTTGTAGATAATCTAAGAAACACCGATAATTCAGATAACAACTTCAATCCCTCTTTTTGGAGAAAGTCATTTGTCAATATGAGAAGACATGAGCAGGATAGTACCACTGTCACTGTAAATGCAAGTCATTTCGATGGAGAGTTGAATGGCCCTTCTAGGTATATCACATCAGACCCAAAGCCTTTCAGAAGTGATAAGGTAAGCCCAATGACAGATATCGTAGTCAACAATCCAAGAAACAGAATGAGTAAGATTGCTAAATTGATAGCATTGAACAACTCAGGAATATTGCCTCGTAAGATAACTAGAGGACAGAAGTTGAGAGTCCTAAATACTAAGTTCAGTGATAAAACTACAATGAAGGAATTACCAGTATTGGCCTCTAAGACAACTAGTGCGAATACAATAACATTCACAGAGATACCATCATCACATGACTACAAGTTATCAGAAAAACTGCCCACAAATTCAATATTAGAAATCGGAGACTATTACTATGTCGTAGATTCCTTTGGTANTAAAAGTGGTTCAAGTCAGGTTCTAACTACAAAGGCTAGAAAGACTCTGACAGAGAATACTTTCACAGCAACAACAACGATTCATGAATTTACGAACTTAGTTCCAAAGGTTGTATTTTGGACAGGCGTACTAAATACAGAGGATTTTGACTCCGAAACTGATGTAATATATGCAGACAATCACCGATTGTCCGTTTCAGATTCTACAATCAAGAAGGAAAATACCAAGTTTTACAATTCAAGAATTACTTTCAATTCACTTTCACATCATGAGAATCTAGTTGACTTCATTGATAGAAATATGGAATATGTGAAGTTCCAGTCTCCGAACAAGAAATTCTATCAGAACACGAACATACAGAGATTCTACTACTACGATAACTCATACAGTCTACAAGAAGAAGTATTTGCTGGTGTGATAGAATCCACAGACAACATAACTGAAAGTGGTCTATCTACAATGATGATAGAGGGTAGGGATGACTCTTCTTCTTTACTCAACAAACTAGTCAAGCGTGATTTAGTTCATACCGAGGATATGCTACATAGCAGTCTGAATCCAATAGTATCCGCAGTTAACACGGTAACTATGGATGTTAGTGGCGTTAATGATAAGGTGATTAGTCACGCTGCAATAAGCAACTGGAACAATACTGCTACTCCGAAGATGTTATTGTTCACTAACAGCATGGAGTTCATTGGAGAAGTGGCATCAGCAACAACCACTGCGACTACATTAACTCACAAGCCTTTAGTCAGTCTTTCAACATCTGCTGATACTGAAGTCTTGTACTATGACCCATTCACTGAAACAACATATCTATCAGGTGTCAAGGCAATTGCAAGTAACCCATTAGTCACTTCCTCTACTGACTTCAAAGGAACTAGTGACAAGGGAATAGTCTTCCAAGATGGTCTGAAGTTATCTAGGGCAAGTAATGGGACTATCAGCACTACCAACCTAAAGGGAACATCGAATACTGGTTCTTATCTAAGAAATCGCTCTTTAGGATATGATGTTGGGTCTCTGATTAGTGTCGATTCTCTGAATGAGAGTGTGACAATCAACGATTCTACATTTATCATTAAACCCGTCAATGACTCAGGGGTTACAACTGAAGACTCGATATTACCTAGTTTCACATCAGAAACCTTTGATGTAGTATCTATCTCATCCAAGGATGATGGTGGTGCGACACTATCAATAGCACCTAGATGTCCTATCGTGATGGGCAGATTAGAGAACAACACCAGTGATGCAAGGACACCATACTCGTTTTACTTCGTCAACAACAACCTCAACTCAGGAGGTTTCATACATCGAATAGACACACAAGACGGAGGTACGGCAACTCTAGATTACACAAGTGCAGATGAGTTCTATACCCCAAGGGAGACATACAGATATTGGGACTTGCAAAGACTAAGTTATGGTTCAGTGACAAAATCAGATGCTGGTATATATCTCAATAGCAAAAGCCCACAGGCTATCGGTGGTTATGCGATTGCCTATCCGATAAAGGGGAATGGCGTTGCTCCATCCTCTCCAACACTATCTCCCTCCACTGCTCCTATACTTGGCAGCAATATGCTAGATGACAACTACACGTTGAGACACAGTGCTGGTAGTCCTTTCACAACCGTAGGAAGTGCAACACCCCCCACTTCCCTACCTACTGAAACAGTGGTTAGAACAGGAAGTGAGGCTTCGGTCAAACCTGAGATTGCAGNACTTCTCAACTACTCCCCATCTGCACAGAACTACGAGTTATTCGCAACAGGTGACTTGTTTCCCTACTCAAAACTGAGATACAACAACATAGGAAATAGAGCAATGAACTTCTCTTCCTTCTCATGTTTGCTAGAGAGTGAGGGAAGCCAATCTAATACAAGTATAAGCCAT
>FUFK010045489.1_pt1 | contig 11445 bp, 13 predicted proteins | sample 1021851 | NCBI WGS metagenome assembly FUFK01 (sample SAMEA51879418, study PRJEB19060) | metagenome
TCTTCTAAGCTAGTTGTTAAAGATTCTTGTATTTTAGCTCTGTCATTTACATCTATAACAAATTCANNNNGAATTCATTTTTTTTATTCATCAAACATTTCAATCATTGACAGAATGTCTGCTCTAAAACCTTTTTGGTCATATTCACCATTGGCTAAGTCAGCAAGGATTTCAAGTATCTCATCTAGTGGGCATTCACTACCAAGCCACATTTCGACTTGCTCTGTTGTTATTTTTTTATCTTGCTTTTTTATTGTTACTTTGATTTTCTCGGTTGGTGTCTGTGTTGAATCCATTTTATATTTTCAAACACAAATCATTTTTTCCACTAAGTAGATTCATCAGGGTCATAGATCTCTAACACTACTACAGGACTACCTCTGAATGTAGCTCTTGTACCATCGACCTGTTTTACAAAAGATATCCTNAGATCTTTGAGATTGATCTCTCTGTTGTTTTTCATAAACAATGGAACAGGGAAATCAGCAAAATATTGAATCTCATTGGGACGCTCATGTGTAGGGTAGATCACATCGAGAAAGTTGACATGACCATTAGTTAACCCTCCTCCTACTTGCACACCTGAATATGACTCTAAATCGAGACCATCAATAGNAACCATGATTCCTGGATTCTTTAATGAACCTGGGGGTGGAACGTTACTGAGGAACTGTGCAGGATCTCCTGTCTTAGTATATGTGTCATCATGGAAACCNAAGAGTGGTGCTAGGTTAGATTCGAACTGTAAGGTAACATCGACAGGTGAGGTTGAGCTTAGTTGGNCAGGTTCAAGCTGATCAATNATCATAACCTCAGCATCATCTAGTTGCAATGGGGTAAGTCCCCCTGTGTTGATCAATTTAATTTCATTACTCATATTCTGAATCTGTAAAAGACTATTGGGGATGGTTGCTGTAAATACAGTTTTGCCTGTTTGACCAACACTTACTGTGGCATCATTGTTACCTCCTTGTATAGTCAGAGTGTCGCCTGATGCATATCCTGAACCTGGATTGTTAATAGTTGCAACAGTAACAGCATTTCCTATTACAGTGATATCAACTGTGGCTCCTGTACCACTGCCTCCAATTACATCTACATCTTCAAAGGTTCCATTATCATATCCTGAACCAGCTGCCATAAGAAATAGTGACTCGATAGGGCCTCCACCTTGCAATGTTAATGTAAAAGTCATTGTATCTCCTTGCTTTTTAACATTAATAACATCATCGTCATCTGCAGGTATAGTAGTCTGTCCCACCTGAGTTGATCCAACAAAACATGAATATGATCCTGCGTCATCTAGCTTGACACTCCAGAGCACATTAGTAGGATCATCATTCTCAACCATGTTCCACTCATATTCAGCAAAATTACCTGCACCATCAGTGACATCAGTAGTAATCCATGAACTCTCATGAGACAATGCTGGAGTTAAGAAAGCACTTTGAAAAACACAGGGTTGACCATCTGAGGTGACTCCATTGAAATCAAGTCTTGATACTCCTGCAGTTACACCACTATCATCTCCCTGACTGTTTACCCATTCAGTTGAAAAATTAGCATTATCTAAATTAGATTGATACACACGGAATGAAGCTCTATCTGTTGCTGCTGTGCGTAGCCAACGAGTATGTATACCTGAATAGACATTAGCTGATATATCATTTGGGAAAGTAGCATTGGTAGCTACCTGCATGTTACGCAACAGTGTTGATAAATCACTATAATCCCCTGTTGACCATAAATCTCCTGGCTCTGGTTCGATTTTAATATAATTCCCTGATCCTTGAACATTTAACTTGTATTGAAAACTATCATCAGTAGTGATAGGAAATTCCCTGACCTGATTCTCACCATCAAACTCAGCAAAACATGATCTCAATGCTATTCTGGAGTTTGGTTTGATAAAAATGTTATCACGAAATGTATTTTGGATTTCTTTGGTTCTACTGCTCCCAGTGGAATCAGCATTACCTACTAATCTAATGAGTTTAACCATATATTATAAAAGTTACTTTTTTTTAGGCTTTGTCTTTTTGACAATGAAATATTTCCTTGTCTTTGGTGGTGGAGGTTTTCTACGAGGTTGATCTGAAAGTTCATACAACCCCTTGACTGCCTCTTTACATTGATTCTTTGGTGGGCAAAAAGTGTCATGCATATACCAAATATTGAGATGATATATTGATAACGCCTACTCAGATTGGCAGGATTTATCAATAGTTTTGGAATGAGTTTATGAATTACAATGAGATATTGTTTCAAGATCAAAAGTCCCAGAAGGCAGGATTGGCTTATGGCTTCAACAACACGCAACATTAGGTAAAGAGCTCAGTAGGTAGCTCTAATCTAAAATATTATTTTTTTTCTAAGACACCATAATTTAGACAATATAACTGAGGCATGTATTTAATCAAACTATGCACAGCATCACGGGGGTGTGAGTATAATAGATCCTTAGATACTAAGAGCTCTGTTACCTCCCATTCATCCTGTTCCTCCTCTGTTGAATCCACTAATACAAATGTTCTATCAGGTTCTTGCTCATCCAAAGTAAATCCTTTTTCATATCTAGGTGAACTTTTTATCAAGTCAGTAAACATTTGTAAATACTGGTCGTCATCTGTCTTGTTTGAGATTGATACTTTCATTAATATCTCTGAGATTAATATATGTCAATTAAAAACCAAACTCACGTTGTTTTGACAAACCCAAATGACAGGTATGAACCTTATACCTCTACAACTCCTCAGCCTACTGTGGCTCGTCTCCAAGGTTANACTGATGTTGCTNACAATNCATCACAACAGAANNTTCTTGTAGATTCTNATGGTCACCTCCAAGTAGACATTGTCTCAGGAGGTGGTGGTGGAGGTGGTGATGCCACTGCTGCCAACCAGACTACCATGATTAGTCACCTTAGTGATATTGATAGTGCAGTTACAGGGACTTTAAGCGTATCAGATTCAACTGCTCAGGGTTCACTTAGTACACTTGCTGGGGCAGTTGTAGGTAGTGAGATGCAGGTTGATATTGTATCTGCTCCTACACTTAATGTATCAGATTCAACTGCTCAGGGTTCACTTAGTACACTTGCTGGTGCTGTTGTAGGTAGTGAGATGCAGGTTGATATTGTTTCTGCTCCTACACTTAATGTATCAGACTCTGCAGCTCAAAGTTCATTGAGTACTCTTGCTGGTGCTGTTGCAGGTAGTGAGATGCAGGTGGATGTTGTATCAACTGTTTTGCCATCTGGTGCAGCAACAAGTGCAAACCAGGCTACTGCAAATGCAAGTTTGAGTTCAATTTCATCGAATACAGCTAATATACCTAGTTCAGGTCAAGATGTCATGAATAACTCACTACCAGTTGTTATTGCTAGTGATCAAACCGATGTTAAAATCAAACTTGCCACTGTTGCAAACTATGGCACTCATGGTAACATGATTAATGGTTCAACATTGAATGCAGGTTCTCAGACCACTGCTGTTGATATTCAGAACATGAACAGATCTAACCTGTTCTATGAGGACACAGCAACCTCATCAGTTGATGGTCTTAATGTCCTTGGATCTATTAATGGAACTGATTACTATGTAATTGCTAATCTATTCCCAATGAACAATGCTGGTAATACCAAGAGAGAGGCATCTTACACTAGTCTTTTCCTTGATGGTTTGAAATACCTGAAACTCGAAAACACCTCATCATCTGATAACTACACTGCTGCTACAGGTNNCATANTANNNGTAATCACCATCTTAATCATTNACATAATATGCTCTTGCTGTNGTAGGTTCATGTCCTAACACATTGACTGATATATCATTCTTTTCATCCTCACTAACATCCTCTCTAGCATAATTCCAAGTCTCAAATGAGTTTCGAACCTCATTGACTTGAACACTATGGATATCAAGATGTCTAAGCACAACTTGAGATTTATATGGTTGACCACCTCTCCTGCATACTAACATTCCTGTTGGGTGTATATGCTTTCTTACCTCAGAGACAAATTCATCTGATACTTTGAATTCTCTAGCTCTCCTGTTTTTAGTAAAGTCTTTCAAGATGTACCATGTGTTGTTGTCCAAGTCCAACCAGTTATTTTGTGAGCTTCTATGAATACTAGTTTTCACTATATCACCTAGTCTTAGTGGATAACCATGTATATAACATAATAATACCATGTACCCTGAAAGGGTTCGGCAAGTGCTCATTTCTTGCTTCATTTTTTCGACAAGAACATCCCAGCTTTCATAATTCTTTTCAGCTGGTTGAATATCAATTGGTAAATGGTATAATGATTTTTGCTTTGTGATAAATGGTCCATTGTATCCTGCTAGTTTCATCAAGTTAATTATGTGAGCAGTCTTAGATCCCAACTGCACATGGTCTCTGACTAAATAGTGATCTAGTAAAAACTTGATAATCTCATCGTAGTTTTTCTCATACTTTCTAATTGGCAAGATATCATCAGGCCATCCAAAGTTTCTATTAATCACATTGAGCAAAGATCGACATGATTTAAAATAACCCTTTGAGGAACACTTGTCCTCAAGCTCCATAATATCTACATTTACTTTTACCACTTTGGGTTTGATTTTTTCCTTTGGCTTTGTTGTTGACTTGTAATGATAAATAAATTCATCTTTCATGTTATAATTTATTGTTAGAAACTTTTTAATATTAAAATTTAAAATGTCACAAGCAATGAAAGACTACTATGATCCTCAAAAGAGGATGGGTGCACATTTCATGAATCTTTCCTTAAATACTCCGCTGATTCATGACAATGCGGATACACACTTTGGAGATCAGATGTTTATACCAAAGTTCCCTGCTAGACATGCTCATAGACATTTGCCTTGGAATCATCAACTGGAGTGGGAAAACATGGCAATGATGTATCTCAATCGTGCAAAGCTCGACACCAATTTTACTTTGCCTCCTATGTATGTTATTAATTTGGAACATAGAAAAGATCGAATGTTTGAGTTTCAGTTTTTGAATAAGTTTAGTATTTTCAATCCTCAAAGACTCAATGCTGTCAAGACTAAACCAGGCTTTGTAGGTTGTGCTCTTAGTCATTTATGTGCCATTAACAAAGCAAAACAGAATGGTGATGAAATGTGTATTGTAGTTGAGGATGATATGATGTTTACAATTGAGAACTGGGAAAAACGATTGTTACAAGTTATCAGTTGGTTGAGATTACACCCAGAGGAATGGGAGGTATTCAACTCAATCCCAATTGGTCAGAATGTAGATCAAATTGACAAAGTATTAAATAGAGAGCTAGGCATAGTCAGAACAGTAGGAGGGTTGAACACTCAGTTTGTTATCTATCACAGTTCATGCTATGACAAGTTGCTGAAACTTGTACCTTTGTATACAGCCACAGCACTAGGTAGAGCTCAGGAAATGTATTTAGCATGGGATGAGTTGCTGTCTAGAAATTGTAAGATGGCTAGTTGCATCCCATTGTTTACCAATGCTTACAGCTATGACTCTGATATCACAAAGAACAACATTGCTTATGAGCAACCCATGAGGAACTTTTACAGTATTTTGAAATGGTATGATAATAACTTGCATCACTTTGTTGGTGAGGTCTTTGATGATGATAGTGATGTTACAGTGTGCATGACCAGTTGTAACAGATATCCTGAGTTGGTCTTAACACTAGATTCCCTCTTGAAAAACTTATCTCACCCAGTCAAAGAAATCATTATCTCTGAGGAAAACTATGATAACATTGTAGACCGATTCAATGAAAGGTATCCTAATAAAAACATCAGAATGATCAGAGGCAAAGGTAACCACATGGACAGTCTTGATAATCTGTACAAAGATGTTTCAACTACCTATGTCTTTCACATGGAGGAGGACTGGACATGCACACGTCCCTTTTTCATTGAACAAAGTAAAATGATCATGCAATCAGATCCCAATGTTTTACAAGTGTGGTTGAGAGATATCAACGACACCAATAAACATCCAGTTGGGGATTACAAAAGAACAGGGAAACTACATGCTTGGAAAATGGACTATAACTATGCAGACAACTGGCATGGGTTTAGTTTTAATCCTGGATTGAAACGAACAGATCAGCTAGTAAAGTTCGCAGATTTTCGAGATGGAAAACATAATTTGCCTGAGGAAAATGTCTCGGAATACTACAAAGATCTTGGTATGTATGCAATGATCTTGCCTGTTGGTTGTTTTTACCATACAGGGTATGCAACTACTTACAGTTCTATTTGGAGAACCATGCAAGGGGTCCTACTTGACAGTAGCAGTCCTGAGGAGCCCCAACAAGACAATACGGACAATACTGTGATTTATCATGAACCTCTACCCGATGAGACCTGTGTTTGGTAATACGCTTGAAAGCTTGGGGTGTTAAATCTAATTTAAACTTTTTAAAAGTCTCTATCATCTTGGTGCCATTAGCAATGTCATCAAAATGTGTAAGAACTGATTTGTCTGGGTGCAGTTTGTGAAAGTTAACTATCTGTCTATTGTATTCCTCTAAATGATAGACTGATCTAGTATCAGATGCCCACCATGAGGATTTACTTTGTTCCAAGGGATCCCTGATGTGACACCAAACCATAGTGTCAGGGTAAATATCAAAAAGTATCTCTAGTAAATCCAATCGATTGAACCATCTGATATCTTTGAATCCAAATACACGCCATGCATCTGCACCTCCCCATGTATCTTCGATAATAGATCTTATCTGTCTTTTGAGATGTTGTAAGCAAAATCCATTTTCCCATTCCAGAGAGTTGGGCATTGTGCTAGTCATTTTCATCTTTTTATAAAACAATAGCAAGTCAATCAGTGCACCCCAGCATTCACCATTCATCTGAGCATTGGGACATGAGTTAACTAAATTTTTTAGTGTGGTTGAACCACTCCTGCCTGTTGTGACCATGATCAAAAACATTTACTTTATATCTGTTTTCATTTTTTCTTTCTGATCTTTGATAGTGTCTGTACAAATCTAGCACGTTGCTTAGTCTTTGCTGTAGTCTTTTTAGCATTCTTTGGATCAAGCACAAATTTAGCATATGACTTAGCATCTTTGAATCCAGATCTCTTGGCCTGTGCAGTAAAGCTTCCAGGCTTCTTTATTGCTTTGGAGATGTCCAGAGTTTTCTTGGGCATATACTATATGACAGAAACTTACAAGCAAAAGTTTAATCGAAAATATAAACAACCCAAAGACCAAAGTAATAGTATCAAAGACATTGCAAGACTATCTGGCTTCCAAGAGGCTGGACTAAGGAAAATATTCGACAAAGGTGTAGGTGCATACAAAACAAATCCTGCCAGTGTTCGAAAAAGTGTAAAGAGTCCAGAGCAGTGGGCTTATGCTAGAATTTACTCAGCTGTAATGGGTGGTGCTGCTGCAAAGTACGACAAAGATTTACTAAAAAAGAAAAGAGGTAAGTAATAATATATGGTTAAAGTTGGTAAGTATAATTATGAATTAAGCACAGCCAAAGGAAAGAAACTCATGACTACTGTCAATGGAAAGATAATCCACTTTGGNCAGAAAGGATATGAACATTTTTTCGATAAGACAGGGTTACTACCTAAATCATTGAATCACAATGATCCAGAGCGTAGAAAGTCTTACAGGAGTAGGACAGCAAAGATTACTTATAAAGATGGTAGTCTTACTGCTACAGATCCTAGTAGTCCAAACTACCATGCAAGGGCTGTGTTATGGTGATCTTTTAACAAATCTACCTTGTGCATCTCTAGGTTGAGTTTTCCACTTGGGTTCTGGCTGTGGACTAGGGTTTGTGCTGGTAGAGCCTACAGATTCAGTGTCACTTACATTTGGTTTAAGTGAGATTGATACAGGTATTTTAGGTTTGATTTCTAAGACAATCCTACCNTGGTAGTCAGTTGGGACTTTTACAGTTATNTANNTCATGTGACTTAAAATATTGTTGTATTTCTAATATTAAAAATGACACATTAATATATAATATATTACAATGAGTCTCTCTATTGAAAAACTAGCTAGGATGTTGACTGCCGATCACAGGCAAGTCAAGTGCAAGTTACCTATCGATATGGACAAGGTNAAATGGTTGATTGATACTCAGCAAGAGTACATGACTAAGTTAATCAATCCTATGAACACCGAGGAGGGTAAGGGTTGGGTTAAACAAAATTATGACTTTCTAATGTTTGCAATGAGAAAGAGGAGAACCAACCATATCAATGTCACTTATTCTGCACATCGTAAAAATGGTAAGAAAGGCTATGGTAGACTAACTCCAAATGTGGGTAAGTCTGCTCTTAGTTTACACAAACAGATTCGAGGTTTTCTGTTTGAGGATTATTGCTCAGACATCGATTTTAAAAACATGCATCCTGAAATGATGGCACAACTTGCTGANTTGATGGGTGAANCTANNTGTGCTAGTTTGATTAGAAAGTATAATGATAACAGAGAAAGATGGTTCAAGTTGATGATTGACTGTAACCCTCAGTTAAATAGACAGATGTGTAAAGCAATTGGGTATACCTTTTTATATGATGGTAGTATTGAAAAAAGATTCAAAGAGTTAGGACTNGATATTACCCAAGAGGAAACACTGAGGGATTGCTATGCTACTTGTGGTGGTGCTTGTACTGAGGTAAAAAAACTCAGAGAAAAGATCAAAGCTCAGTTTGCTGATACTTGGAAAGAGTTNCCTTACAANGGTGCTGAGCATCGAAAAGATGCAGGTAAGTTCTCATCTCTGATGCAACACTTGGAACATTACATTTTATTGAAATTGAGAAAAAAGTGTCAGGGTGATGGTTATGATGTCAATGACTTGCAGCATGATGGTTTGTTTTTATCCGAACAAGATGAACAAGTTGTTCCTAGTCAAGATTGGCTAGATGAATGCTCAGAGTTCATTCTCAGAGAGACAGGTTTCAAACTTGAATTAACTTGGAAAGCATTTGATATCCCTGAGGAACTCAGAGAATACACACCTGCTATGAATAGTGATGATTCAGTTGATATGGACAAAGTAAATTCATTAGTGTCTGATGCTGATACACTTGACTTGAATAAATATAAATATGGGCACTTGAAACAACATAAGTTGAACCCTGCTGAACTTGCAATGCTTGGTAGGAAAGTTGCTGGTAAGTATGTCATCAGGGTGCAAGAGAGATGGTTTATNATCAACAGAGAGACAGGTAAGTTTAATCATCGTCCTTACTCCAAAGACAAGTACAAAGATGCTATCTGTGGGACTGTGCTAGAGGATACCCATGCTTGTGATGAAATCCAAGTCTATGATCAGTTTGTATTCAAAGAACCTAGTAGAGTCAAAGAGAGAGAATGGAATACCTATTACAAAGAGCTAAGATATGACAACACAGATGTCGAACCCCTCAACACAGATGAGCTAGGTAAAATTCAAATTGTGCTTGATCATTTCAATGATCAATGGTGTCGAGGAGACTTACAATCATTTGAGTTTCTCATGAAAGTGTTCCAAGATAAGTTTGCTCATCCTTTCGATTTACCTACTAAACCTGTGTGTTTAGTCTTATTTGGACTTGAGGGTTCAGGTAAGACAATGCCTGTCGANNTGTTATTCAGCAAAGCATTTGGGCAGGAGTTTATNTCNNCANCATCCTCTTTCGAAAGTGTNACTAATCCCTCAGGGTTTACTGATCAGATTGAAAGTAAATTAGTAGTGGTGATGAATGAGGTTCCTGATGCTGATTATAATCATCGAAAGATGTATGAAAATTTCAAAGCATTGATTACTGATAGACAAAGGAAATCGATGGTTAAATATCAGGGAGCAAGAGATGTTCCAAATAACATTTTATACATTGCAACCACTAACAACAAGAATGCTTTTAGACTTACNCAGACAGATCGTAGGTATTTTATGCTCGACGTAAGCAGTTCTAAAAAGGGTAATGACCAATATTTCTGTGATCTAGCAGAGGCAATCAATGAACATTGGAAACTAATTGTTAGGTATATCCTAGGATATAAATGTGAAAAGTTTATGAACATCCCTGATAATGCAATCAGAAAGCATTGCAAGAACCTTGGACTCTGTGATGTTGGAGAGTATTTGAAACAGAAATTTGAGGTTGAAAACTGGGTTCCCAATGATCCTGGCTTACCTATTGGTAAGTTCTTTCAGGAATTTAAGTTGTACATGGGAAATGAAAAGAAAAGACCAGGGAAACAAGCTGCTTTCAAAGGTAAACTTGAGAGTGTTTATCATATGGTCCATGAATCTAGAGTAGGGGATAATGGTAAAAAGTTAATGTATGTCGAGGATGTTAATGATTTGAAAAAATGTCTAGGACTTGACTAGTTTAATCCATGGTTAACTAATTATCTTGTTTTAAAAATGAAACAAGATTTTCTGTTAACCTAGAAAATAACAAGGGAAAATTTAGCAAATTTTAGGAAATTTTCGCGGGGTGTAACCCTTTACTATATACTACTTACCTGCTTTATATATATATATATATTTTTTAAAAAAAGAAATAAGTTTACTACCCCTCTGGCACAAGCGAATCAGTTAACCACGGTTTAATCCTCTAGATCTAAAACAATCAACCCTTGGACTTAAACCAGCAAACTGAAAGGTTATTAACTCTTTAAAATTACTTTGACTTAAAAATTTCAATATTAATTCTAATATTAAAATGGATCAACCCAATGAGGTAACCTTGTATTATACCAGAACAACCCGAGGAGGAGTTAGGCACTATGAAAGCAACATGCAAGTTGTAATGGGTACTTTAAAGACTAGAAACGACTACGGCGAGTTTATCAAGATAACCTTGCCACCTATTCAATCAACTGAAAGTTCGAATTGAGGAATCTTTCCTCTGGATCATTCGAATAGTTAACCACCATAAATGAATGCTTTGCATGAGTTGCTTTGTTAAGCATATTCATGAAAGTCTTTTTGTCTGTGGTCGCTACGTCGTTATATAACAATTCAGCCTGTTTGTTAGAACAAGCAAACATACAGAGACCAGTCATGTTCTCTCTCATGGCTGTGGATAAATCCGAGTATTTCTGGCTTAAAACAATTAAACTGATATTAAAATGTCTGCCGTTCGAAAAAAACTTACTCATGATCCCATTCATCCTTGCCTTGAAATCCCCACTAAAACTGCAATCGTCGAACACCACAAGCTTAGGTTTTGGTAACTCACCCTCACCTAGTGCCTCATAGAACTGTTCCTCAAGCTTGTCATATAGCTTTTCTAGTTCCTCCTCATCATATCTGGTAGAGATGTTACCCTCAGGAATCTCCTTACCTTTGATAATAGATCTCCACTTGTGATCAACAAGTGTACTAGGGCAAATGACGTAGATGTTCTCACCCTCGAAGTTTTCCTTGTAAAACTGACTACCAGACAAGTCATCTT
>FUFK010077633.1_pt1 | contig 11444 bp, 15 predicted proteins | sample 1021851 | NCBI WGS metagenome assembly FUFK01 (sample SAMEA51879418, study PRJEB19060) | metagenome
TGTGAGAATCTCCTTAAAAAACTTTCTTTGTGGGATAAACGTCATGATCAAGCAAGAAATTTATCTGGTGGTCAGAAAAGAAGATTAATGATTGCAAAGGCATTGGTGCATGAACCAAAACTATTAATATTAGATGAACCCACTGCCGGTGTTGATATTGAACTTCGAAGAGAAATGTGGGACTTTCTTTCAGATATCAATAAAAAAGGAACAACTATAATTTTAACAACACATTATTTAGAAGAGGCCGAGCAGCATTGCAATAACATCGCTATCATTGATGAGGGCTCTATTGTTGAAGATACTTCAATGAAAGAGCTTTTAAGTAGATTATCTATTCAAAGTTTTGTTTTAGATCTTGAGCATGAGATTCAAGAGTTGCCAAATCTCTCAATTTTTGATTTAAAATCTCAAGATTCTAAAACTTTGATTGCTACTCTTACTAAGGATGATGATTTAAACACACTCTTCAATAAACTTTCAGAACATGGAATTAAAGTAAAATCTATGAGAAATGAACAAAATAGATTAGAAGAACTATTTATTAGATTGGTAAAAGAGAAAGATGGAAACTAAAGAACTAATTTGGTCAATAATTACTCTCTCTGAGAAAGAGTTACGAAGATTTTTAAGAATCTGGGTTCAGACTTTAGTTCCTCCGGCAGTAACGACAAGTCTTTATTTTGTTATTTTTGGATCCTTGATAGGNCCNAGAATAGGAGCAATGGATGGATTTGATTACATACAATTTATGATTCCTGGATTNATAATGTTAGCTGTAATNACTGCTGCNTATTCAAATGTTGTATCGTCTTTCTATGGCGTTAAATTTCAAAGAGCAATCGAAGAACTTTTAATTTCTCCAATGCCGAATTGGGCAATCCTTTTTGGATATGTTGTCGGTGGTGTTGCAAGGGGAGTCATGATAGGAGTAATTGTGTTTTTAGTTAGCCTTATTTTCTATCCAAACTTTGAAATTGCCAATTACGGCCTAACAATTCTTGTTCTCTTCTTAACTTCAATAATGTTTTCACTAATGGGCTTTATTAATGCAGTATATGCAGATAGTTTCGATGACATAGCAGTAATTCCAACATTCGTTCTGACACCTTTAATATATTTAGGTGGAGTCTTTTATTCCATAAATATCCTTCCGGATATATGGAGAAATATTTCTTTAGCTAATCCAATGCTCTATGTTGTGAATACATTTAGAGAAGGAATGTTAGGATCCAGCGACGTTTCAATTCCTCTAGCTTTGGGAATGATGTTCGGATTTATCATTTTATTCACCGCAATATGTTTANATCTCCTTAATAAAGGAATTGGCATACGTCAGTGAAATCAAAATATCTAGGAAAGCATAATTCTCTTTCAAGAAATCCTTCGCTTGATAGGATTTCCAGAAAAGAAGCTAGAAAAGATTTTAATGGATTTGAATCATATGGATTAGATATTTGGAATGCCTATGAATTTTCATATCTTCTGAATGGTAAGCCAAAAATCGTTGTCTTAGAGATTTCAATTCCCTCAAACTCCAAATATACGATTGAATCAAAATCAATGAAGTTATTTTTAAATTCTTTTTTTAATAAGAACTATGAAAATCAAGCAGAAGTTATAAATATGATCTCAAAGAAGATTTCTAAGACATGTAATTCAGAGGTAAAAATTNTATCTAAAAGNAGTTTTAAAACTTTTGATAAAGATAACTTTAGTAATAAGTCTGGTCTTCTNGTTTATAAAGGTTTCAGATCAATTTGTCCTGTTACCTCACAACCAGACTGGGGTAATATTTATATTTATTCATCAACAAATACTTTAAATAAAAAAGAAATTTATAATTTCCTATTCAGTCTCAGAAATCACGGCGGGTTTCACGAGCATTGCGTTGAAAAGATATTCTTATATATTAAGGAAACTTTTTCAGTCGATCACATAGAAATTTGTGGGAGGTTTCTTAGAAGAGGTGGTATAGATATTAATCCTATTAGGTCATCACAAAAAAAACTATTCTTTGCAAACTTTCGAGAATTTAATCAATAAAAAAATCTTGGAACTTAAAGGAGTCATTTCTTGGATTCTTGAAGATTTTTATTATGATTAAAAAAATCATTGACTTAGAGTAAACTCTAAGATGTATATTAAGCGATTAAAGGAGTATTTATGGATTCATATAAAGGTAAACTTGCTTTAGTGACTGGGGCCTCAACAGGAATTGGTTATGCTATTGCAAAAGAACTTGCCAAGAGGGGAGCAAACCTAATTATTTCAGCAACTGCAAGAAGTGAAGAAAAGCTTCATGAGTTATCATCAGAAATAAAAGATTTAGGATCAGAGTGTCATATTTTTTTGGAAGATTTATCTAGGTTAAATTCAGGAAGATCATTATATGATCAAATTAAGTTAAAAAACTTACATGTAGACCTTTTGATTAACAATGCTGGTTATGGGAGATGGGGAACCTTTCATGAAGTAGAGATGGATGATTATGCTGACATGATCCAGCTGAACGTAACCTCGTTAAGTGAGCTATCACATTTATTTATTCCAGATATGATCTCAAAGGGTGAGGGTGGAGTTATTAATGTAGGCTCCGTAGCTTCTTTGACCCCAGTGCCTTACTCAAGTGTATATGCTGCAACAAAGGCATATGTTCTATCGCTTAGCGAAGGCTTAAGATATGAATATAGAAACTCTAATGTAAGAGTAATGGCTCTTTTACCAGGTGCAACAGTTTCAAATTTTGGTCAAGTAGCCACCGCCAAGTCAGATAAATTAAGAGAAAGATTAAACAAAAGATCTAAAAGCGCTACTGGAGCTGTTTTTCAAACTTCCCATGAGGTAGCTGTTGAATGTCTTGACGGATTTTCAAAAGATAAGCAATTTATTATCCCAGGAAAGGGTAATAGAAGAACTGCATTGATTACAAAATTTATGCCGAGAACAAAAGTACTTAATACTGTAGGTAATTTATTTAAGAAGATAGCTGGATAATGTTAGACAATAAAAAGATTTTTTCTATCTCTGACGTCTCCAATATAAGTGGTTTTTCTGCTCATACCTTAAGGTTTTATGAAAAGATTGGTTTAATGCCTTTTGTAAAAAGATCTGCATCTGGAAAAAGAATATATGACGAATATGATGTCCAGATCCTGAAATCAATATCTGTCTTTAAGAAGACCGGAATGACCAATAAACAGATTAAAGATTTAGGTTCTTTATATCTTGAAGGCAACAAGAAGGTGAAAGAACAACGCGATTTACTTTTGTCTCATAAAGAAGATATTACTAAGAAGATTGATGAGCTTTCAGAAGCTTTGAATATTATCGAAGAAAAGCTAGAAAAATCCTGTTTTTTATAATTCTTAACTATGCCTGAAATAACTCTAATCGGATGGTTTCATACAGTAATAGGCATAGCCTCAATATTGCTAGGGTTTTACTCCTTCTTTTCTTTTAAATTATTATCTTGGAACAAAATTCCATCAAGGATATATTTAGTTTTAACATTTATAACTGCAGTAACTGCTTTAGCTATTTTCAATCAAGGTGGATTTGGAATTGCTCATATAATGGGGGTTTTAGCTGTGTTGGCTGTTTTATGTGGAGTATATGTAGAGAGGACCAGAATATTAGGATACCTATCTACATACTTTTATACTTTGTGCTTCACTTCAACTTTTTTATTCCATAGCTTGCCTGCAGCAGCAGATACACTGAGAAGATTGCCAGTAGATGATCCTCTCGCTGATTCACTGTTTGATCCAATAATTTTATATTTTCATATTGCTTTTGTAATTGTTTATTTCATTACTNTGATTTTTCAATTCATTTGGATAAAGAATAATAACTTGTAGTAAAATCATGCCATTGGAGAGGTGGCAGAGTGGTCGATCGCGCTACCTTGGAAAGGTAGTATACGGGCAACCGTATCCAGGGTTCGAATCCCTGTCTCTCCGCCATTGTATTTTTTGCTTTTTTTGTACAAAATATACACNTAAAGGGAAACAAATGCCTGATTTTAAAAAACAACTTGCTACATTCGTTCAAATGCTAAGAAACATTGAAGATGAATTTAAGCTACATTCTTTGACACCAAATGAGCAAGCAGTTTTTTATACTATCTTGAAATCAAATGATATATGTAACATTTCTAAAATTGTTGACGAATCAGGTTTATCTAGATCGACTGTTTATAAAATTCTAAGAAAGCTTGAAGATAATAATCTTATTGAAGCATTTCAATCNGAGTCAGATAAACGTGAATCAATTGTTTCNCTAAAGGTCTGACTTGAGTTCAATTAGTAACCTTAAATATTTTCTTGAGGTATCCATTACCACTTTTATATCTTTTAGTCTTCTATACGTAATTTGGATTTTCTTTATCATTAGTTCTGAGACCGCATCTGGTTTTAATGGCAGTATTATGTATGTACCGCATGCAGCTAGGGTGCTTACAATCTGTTATTTTGGTATTGCAGCCATTCCAGCACTTTATGTTGCCCATGTTACTTGTACTTTTCTTATTGGAGGCTTATATGGATTGAATAACCTTCCATTGTTTGATTTACTTGGCACATCTTTTTTATCAACCATCTGTGTTTTAATTGCTCTTTATGCAATGGCTGGATTAGGATTTAAAATAAGAACTCTTCCTTTTTATGAGTTTACAAAAGATTCTGTTTATTTAGATCTAAGAAATCATAAGCACATAATTATGGTAACTGTTTTTAGTGCAGCGGTTCATTCTTTATCCCTTTATGTTTACAATTATTTAAGAGCTATTTCATCAAATCCAGAAATGTTTGTTAGATTTTTTGTAGGAGACATCCTTGGAACCTTGGTAACAATTTTTACATTATCTTTTATGTTATTTGCATTTTTCCGTGAAAGATAAATTAAATCCATTTCATCTTGCAATACCTGTTTCTAATTTAGAGGAGTCAGTTGCNTACTATAGAGATACTCTTGGTCTTCGAGAGGGNAGGAGNTCNAANAANTGGGCNGANTTTGATTTTTTTGGNCATCANCTAGTNTGNCATGTTTCANATANNATCAATGAGCAANTTACTAATCCTGTAGATGGNGAAGANGTNCCANTTCCNCATTTTGGNGTAGTNCTNTCTATNGAANAGTTNGAAGAATTTTTATTGCAAATAAATGATAAAAANATNGATTTTATTATNAANCCAACNATNAGATTNAAAGGNGAGATTGGAGAACAAAGNACAATGTTNTTTANAGATCCATCNGGTAATGCNATTGAAATTAAGGCATTTAAAGACATGANTAANCTATTTAGCTCATAANTATTTGACTACTGTATAAATATACAGTATATTTGAAATATGAGTAATGTAATAAATATAAATTTNCAAGANACTATTATTTCTCAATGGGAAGAAGCTGTTGATAAGGAGTCAGCTGAAAAGACTCTTGCTTTTAAATACTTCAATGGAAACAAAGAAGATCTTAACAACTACTTATTTCCTAGGGATAAAGTGATTTCGGCTAAAAACACCTTCTGTTTTTCAAATTGTCAACAGCTAGAATTATTATAATTTAACTGTTAACAATATCTATTTGCTGTATATAATAAAAACTGGATGTCGCTATATCGTGGTTAATATGGGGGCTGCTTTATAGTATTTAATATTACCCTCACAAGGAGGTGGTCCTATCAATATTTTATTTAATTCAGGAATCGGAGGTTCAGCTTTTTGACAGAAGTTAGTTTCTGATTTCGTCTGATAATATTCAGATTAAGCCCTCTTTTTTAAGAGGGCTTTTTTAATTTGTTATGGAAAATAAATACTGGGTTCTTATTACTATTCTTGGAGCTGTTTGGGGAAGCGCATTCATGTTTATAAAAATTGCTACACCAGAATTAGGTCCAATTGCTCTTGTAAATATAAGACTTGCAGTAGCTGGTCTTATTTTTATTCCTTTTCTACTCCAGCAAAAATACTTAAAACATTTTAGGAGCAACTTAAAAAATATTTTAGTTCTGAGCGTTATAAATACTGCATTACCTTTTTCTCTATTTGCATATGCTTCTCTAGAATCTAGTTCAAATATGTTGTCTATTCTCAATGGAACAACTGCAATTATGGCTGTTGTAATCTCCACAATCTGGTTGAAGATTAGACTAAATCTTTTTCAAATAATGGGTGTATTTATTGGTCTTTTCGGTATCGTAGTTTTAGCAAATCCTGATAATGTCTATATTTCAATGAAAGCAACTATCTTCTGTTTAAGTGCAGCATTTTGCTATGCATTGTCAGCAAACTATATCCAAAAATTTGCTTATAAGACTAATACGATTGTTCTAATAGGTTGGTCTTTAGTCATAGCATCAGTTCTTCTTCTGCCTATAACATTTTTTAATTTGCCTTCACAATTCCCATCTAACAANGTTATTTTCTCAATCTTGTGGCTTGGNGTCATTTCTACAGGAGTTGCTTTTTTGGGTTATGTAAGGTTAATTGAGAAAGTAGGGGCCGTAAAAACTGCAACCGTTGCATATTTCATTCCAGTATTTGGAGTAATATGGGGATATATATTTTTAGGAGAGCCGATTACATTACAAATTTTAATAGGTATGATATTGATACTCATAGGAATAGTTTTTACTAATAAACGTTATGACTAATATTAATGAACTTCTAAGAGAGGCAAATGAACTTGTCCCTAGAATTAACTTTGATGATGCTTCTGCTCTTATAGATGATCCAAATACAATAATTCTTGATGTTAGAGAAGAGCAGGAGCTTAGAGAATCAGGGAAGATAAAAGGAGCAATCCATGTTCCTCGTGGTTTGCTAGAGTTTGTTTTTAGGCCAGAGGATTATGTTAAAGAACCAGAGAAAATGAAGATTCTTGTATATTGTGCTGCAGGTGCTCGTGCAGCTCTAGCGGCAAAAACACTTATCTATATTGGTTATAAAGATGTCTTTAATCTTGGGGGCTTTAAGGAGTGGGTTGAAAATGGCGGTGAAATAGAAGTAATCTAGTTTTCTTTTTTCAAATATTCTTTTAAGCGTAATTCAATATTCTTGCGAATAGATCCCCAAAATAAGTTGTAATCAACAACATGCAGATTACCCAAACCAAACTCAGCTGTATTAAATCTTTTCAAGAAATCTCCTTTAACCTCAGCAAGACCTTTTTTATTTAAACGCACATGGAAATTAGCATTATCAAACAAGGAGATTTTTATAGGTTTTCCAGTTGGTTCATGCCTTGTGAGACCTTTAACTGATTGATCCCATATATCAAGATTTAGTACAGAATTTTTTTGTTCCGTTGATATCCATTCACTATCCATTGTCCAGCTAATAGGATTAGTCCCAAATAAGAAATCATCTCTTTTAAATCTTTTCCATCCATTTGGATCCCAAGTCCAACTTTCACCCTCCAGATTTGTCATTTCATTAACAGTGCACCAGGCTATAACACAATTAACTTGTTCAGGGCTTTTGCATATTTTAATTTTTTTAAAAAGATCTTTTATATCAGTTTTTAATATTGGATAACCAATTAGATATGCTGCAATCATTCTTTTAGAAAGATCAGATCCATCAATATGTTTAGAGATGAGTTGTTGTCCATGAAGCGTACCTTGACTATGAGATGCAATAAAAAAGGGCTTTTCACCAATAAAATCTAAGAATTGAAAAAAAGCTTTTTCAACATCTTTGTATGCTCTTGCTAAAGCCTCTTGTCCGTCACCAGTTTCATCATAAAAAGAGAAAAATGTAGCTTGCCTGTATAAAGGTGCATAAATATCGCAACTTGAATTAAATACTGACGCTTGACCAGCTAACATTCCTTGAGTTCTTTCAAAGTGAGCAGTGTCCTTATCAATTGTTGCATTCCATGTTTTACCAAAATAACCAGTTGGATGAATATAAAATACAGCAGCACTTTTTAAATCATTTGGATTTTCTNNAACAGGCATAAGTTTTTCAGGCCCATTCCCGAGCAAAGGATGAGCTGCCCATGAATCAAGTTCTTCATATTTTGGTCTTGACGGTGGTACAAACTTATTAAACCTCATCTCCGGCTTTATCATCTGACCAATAACTCTAAAAAGAATATGCTTTCTATAAAAGAAAACAATTAATAATAAAACTAAAAAAAAGATTACGTATAAAATTTTTTACCTTCCTTATTGGCGCGCCCGGGAAGATTCGAACTCCCGACCCCTTGGTTCGAAGCCAAGTACTCTATCCAGCTGAGCTACAGGCGCTACCTTTGTTAACATTATATTCCTTTTTATTTTTCTAAAAAATTATTATGTTAAAATTTCATAGTTTGTATTTGGGGAGAAAAAATGAAATTTAAGTCAATTTTAAAATACTTCGTTTTATTGCCAGCATCTCTTTATTTGCTGACCTTCATATTTATATCTTTTGATCTTAGGGAGACAAGACCGATCATATCTTTGTTCAAATTGCTTCAGACAGATACCTCTCTTCAAGTTATAGATTCATCGCTCCAAANAGANGGTGAAAAAACTGAAATAACTATTACAAGTAATCCAAATAAAAATGTTTACTTTGGAGATTTGCATGTTCACACAAAATATTCTTTCGATGCATATGTTTTCGGAGTAACAGGATCTCCTGATGATGCTTATATGTATGCAAAAGGAGCTAGTGTAAAACATCCCTTGGGATATGATCTTCAGTTGCGTGAACCATTAGATTTTTATGCAGTTACTGATCATGGTTTCTTTATGGGTATGATAAATAATTATGCAGATACAACTTCAAGAATTTCAAAAAAAGATTTTACAAAGCCATTTCATAATATGAATGCAAATGTAGCCAGCAATTCTATAGAAGAAAATTTAGATACCTTCCCAGCCAGAACTGCTTTATTCAGTGATGTTGTTGCTTCAACAATAAATATGCCTTACTTTGATTTGCATCCAAAGGTAGTTGCTGCATATTTTACAAGGAATGTTCAACTTGCATTAAAGTCTTTTGATTATAAAGTACATAAGTCTGCATGGGCTGATATGGCTAGAGCTGCAGAGGAGCATAATGATCCTGGGAACTTTACAACTTTCTTAGCATATGAATATACAACCTCCACTGATGTTGAGGGAGGAAACCTTCACAGGAATGTTTTTTTTGAAGGATCTAAAAGACCACTTAGACCCTNTACTAGAATCGATTCTCTAAATCCNGAGGATTTGTGGACATGGATGGATGACTTAAGAGAAAGAGGAGTTGATTCAATTGCTATTCCTCATAATGGAAATGGATCAAATGGAAATATGTTTGAGATGGAGACTTTTGAGGGCGGACCTATTGATAGAAACTACTCGTCAAAAAGAATGAGGAATGAGCCCCTTGTTGAAGTTACTCAAGTGAAGGGAACTTCAGAAACTCACCCCTTGTTATCCCCTGATGATGAATGGGCTGATTTTGAAATTATGGATATTAGAGTTGGAAGCAGACCTCCTACATATAGTATGCCTCAAGCTGGATATGTAAGAGATGCATATTTAAGAGGCTTAACCTTAGATTGGTTTGGTCAAGGGAATCCTTATAAGTTTGGGTTAATTGGATCGACGGATACGCATGTACTCGGAGGGTCTTTTGATGAATCTAATTATTGGTCAAAAGTTGGTATTTTAGATGGAACACCTGAGGCAAGAGGTACGATTCCTCTTACTCAAGAAAGAATTAATACGACAAGACAAGGATTAATTGATGCTAATCAGCCTGTGCTNTTAATAGACAGAGAACAGGGGACNTANATGGATGTTGGTTTTGATCAATGGGGAGCTTCAGGTCTTGCAGCTGTATGGGCAGAAGAGAATACAAGAGAATCTATCTTCAAAGCTTTAAGGAATAAGGAGACCTTTGCTACTTCTGGATCTAGAATCAAATTGAGATTTTTTGCAGGCTATGATATTTCATTATTAGACTTAGATTCTTCTGACCTAATTTCACAGGCTTATGAAAAGGGTGTGCCAATGGGATCAGACATCAATTATGATAACGGTAAAGAGCCTCACTTCATGGTTTGGGCAGTAAAAGGCAAAAATGGCGCACCTCTTCAAAGAATTCAGATTATAAAAGGTTGGATTGATACCAATTCAGGAAGGCCTGTAGAAATGGTTTATGATGTTGTTTGCTCTGATGATTTGGTGGTTGACCCTCTTACACACAGATGTCCTGACAATAATGCAAAAGTTGATATCAATACTTGCAAAATTTCAGATGATGTAGGTGCAGTTGAGCTTAAGGCCAAATGGCAAGATCCTGAATTTAACTCTACAGATAATGCTTTCTATTATGTAAGGGTTCTCGAAAATCCAACATGCAGATGGTCAACATGGGATGCAATAAAAGCTGGTTATAAGCCAAGAAAAGATCTTCACAGCACTATCCAAGAAAGAGCATGGTCATCACCTATTTGGTATGTTCCTGAAGATGATGGTTTCGAAATTATTCCCCTAGGTGGATCAATAAGTTTAAGAGATTAATTTTTTTTATGAAATCAAGAATAGGTTTATTTATTCTTATAGGCTTATCTTTATATATAGTTGATTATAGATTCTCTTATGATGAAGACTTAAANCAAATCATAATTCCTGACGATGAAATACTTGGTCTTATAGATACATGGCGGGATCAAGTGGGCAGAGATCCTTCTGATGAGGAGATTGTTAGAATTATAAATAATCTCGTTAATGAAGAAATTCTCTATAGAGAAGCATTGAAACTTGATTTAGATAAAAATGACAGAATTATAAAACGACGCCTTGCTCAAAAAGTTGAGTTCTTNAAACAAGATGATNNTNAACCATCNNCGGCAGATTTAGAAAANTTTTATTANGAAAATAAATCAAAATATGNTNTTGAGGANCTTNTTANCTTTAGCCATCATTNTTTTTNTNATCAAGATAATNCAGANANTANNGCTAGAGAAAGTTTNNTNAAAATCTNAAATGGNGATAGATGTAGATTCNGATCCCTTTATNNTGGGAAATGANCTCAATTTNATGTCAAANANNGATCTTNAAAANAANTTTGGNAATTCTTTTTNCGAAANTCTNTCATCNATGNATGANAATAAGTGGTCTGGACCNATTGNTTCTGATTANGGATTNCATATTGTTTNTATTAAAAAGAAGGTTAGTGGATATGTTCCTGGATTTAATAAGATTTATCAAAAAGTTTACAGTGACTACCTAATTATGAAGAGAAGAGAGAATGTAATAAATTTCTTAGATGAAATTAAGCAAGAATACGAAGTTATTATAAATCCAGATCTAACTTTTAATTAATGAAAAAAATTTATTTTTTCTTTTTATTTATTTTTTCATTTAGCAGCCATAGTCATGAATTCAATCCTGCTCACTTAATACTTAATGAAGAATCTAATTTTTCTTATTCAGTAAAATTATTTTATCCACAACA
>FUFK010060218.1_pt1 | contig 11443 bp, 10 predicted proteins | sample 1021851 | NCBI WGS metagenome assembly FUFK01 (sample SAMEA51879418, study PRJEB19060) | metagenome
ATTTGTACTTTTGCCCGCACAACACATAAAAGAATGAGTTTAATACAAGAAATAAACAACGAATTAATTGAAAGAAAACAACACCCATCTTTTAAGGCAGGAGATGAAATAACTGTCTATTATAAAGTTAAAGAGGGCAAGAAAGAAAGAACTCAGTTTTTCAAAGGCGTTGTGCTTCAAAGAAAAGGGGAAAAAAGTACAGAAACATTTTCAATTAGAAAAGTTTCTAATGGAGTAGGTGTTGAGAGAATTTTTCCAACCAACTCCCCTGTTATAGAGAAAATCAATATAGAAAAAGAAGGGAGAGTTAGGAGAGCAAGAATATTCTACATGAGAGATAGATTCGGAAAAAGCGCTAGAATTAAACAAAAGAAAGGATAAATCAAAACCAGTAAAAGCTATAAAAAATAATAGCAAAATAGGGAAACTGTGGATAAAAGTTTTATAAGCTTTTTNNGAGATCAAAAAGATAATGCCATAATTAGTTATTTACACTTATAAATTTTAATTGGTTGTAATTAACAAAAAAATCGACATATCTTATTCCATCATCAATTTTGATTTTTCCAACTGGTATTGCTGGAGAAATTATTCCATCAACGCCTGAAGTATAAACTATTGATCCCTCTTTTATTTCATTCATCTTTGGCAAAAATTCTAGATCTGCAAATGAGTTATTTCCATTGCCAGATAAAATTGCATTTATTCCACCAGGTTCTATGACCACTGGAATTTTGCTATTTAAATCTGATGCTAGTAGAATTCTAGATGTTAACAAATTTACATTTATTATTTTTCCAACGAAATAAGATTGATCTTTGACTGCAACACCTAGTTTAATTCCATGCTTATAGCCTTTGTTTATTATCATAGATTTTAAAAAAGGACTTTGTTGATCAAGTAAAACTTTTGCAATTAAATAGTTTTCAGATGCAGTTTCTTTTTCATCTATTAATTTTTTAAGTCGAATATTTTCAGATTTATAAAACTCTATTTCATTTTTTATTTTCTCAATTTCAAAATTTTTTACTCTTAAAATTTTAAATTCGTCATACATATTAAGATGATCTTGAAGCAAGTAGTATTGATCTTTTACATAAACAAATGGAGCTGATACAAAAAAAGATCCTTTAAATATTAAATCTTTTGTTATAGATCTAAATTTATTAATTGGACCTGATTTAAAATACTCTAAAGATAAAACTAAAATTGAAATTATTAAAAGTGTAAATAATGAAAAGTTTTGACGTGTCCCTTTTTTTAAAAAAGCTGATCGAATAGCAATTATAAAATCATCTCTACCCGAATCTGCTGCCATAGTATTTTAATACTCAGATAATACAGTAGAAAATATTTCTTCTTGATCTAGTGCTTTTCCTGTTCCAATTGCGACACACGATAGCGGATCATCTGCTATATTAACTGGTAAACCTGTTTCTTTAGAAAATCTTTTATCAATATTTTTTAACAAAGATCCACCACCTGTCATTGTTAATCCCATATCAACTAAGTCGGCAGATAGCTCAGGANGTGTATGCTCTAAAGCTTTTTTAATTCCAGAAACAATATCTTTTAAAATTGGGTTCAAAGCTTCTGCAGTATCTTCTTCTGAAATATTCACCTCTTTAGGTGTTCCTGATCTAATATCTCTTCCCTTTACAGCATAAGTGTTNTTNTTNGTTGGNATAGCNGTTCCAATGTCTTTTTTAATTTTTTCNGATGTNCTATCTCCAATCATAAGATTGTATTCTTCTCTCATATAATCTCTTAACGCGTTATCCATTGCATCACCTGCCACTCTTAAAGATTCTGAATATACAACTCCACCCAATGACATAACTGCTATCTCAGTTGTTCCTCCACCAATATCAATTACCATAGAACCAGTTGCTTCAGATATTGGAAGTCCAGCTCCTATTGCAGCTGCAATAGGTTCTTCAATTAACTGTACCCTTCTTGCACCAGCNGCAAGCGCGCTGTCTTGAATAGCTTTTCTCTCAACTGGAGTTGATCCTGTTGGAACACAAATTAAAATTCTTGGATTTGCTAAAGTTTTTTTATGAACTTTTTTGATGAAGTGTTTAATCATTTCCTCTGTAACAATAAAATCTGCAATCACACCATCTCTTAATGGTCTTATTGCTTGAATGTTTCCAGGTGTTCTACCCAACATCGTCTTTGCTTCATCGCCTACTGCTAAAACTGACTTTTTTCCTTTATTATCAACAACTGCAACAACAGATGGTTCGTTTAGAACAACTCCTTTTCCTTTTAAAACAACAAGTGTATTAGCTGTTCCAAGGTCAATTGCCATGTCCTGGCTCCAAAATTTTTTAATTGATCCTAGTATTTGCATTCTCTTATATTCCTTTCATTTGTTTATTCTCAAATTGCTCCTCAGGAGCTGTTTTCTCTCTTTTAATAATCATTTTATTTAAAGAATTTATATATGCGTTTGCTGAGGCAACTAGTGTATCAGTATCTGCTGCTTGACCAACAGTTGTTTTACCATTTTCCTCAATTTTTACACTTACTGTTGCTTGTGCATCTGTTCCCTCCGTTACTGCATGAACTTGATAAAGTTGTAAATTTACATCATGAGGGTAAAGTTTTTTAATACATTTAAATATTGCATCTACTGGCCCATCTCCTGTCTCTGATGTCTTTTTTACATCACCGAACACATCCAATGTCATTTCTGCTTTTTGTGGTTCGCCTGTACCAGCAAATACTTTTAAAGATTTTAAATTTATCGCATTAACCTTGTTATCAATAATTAAACTATCATCAATTAATGCTATTATATCTTCATCATACACATGTTTTTTCTTATCAGCTAAAACTTTAAATTTTGCGAATGCATTACTTACTACATCATCTGTTAAATCTGGATAACCTAATGAATTTAATTTATCTTTAAATGCATGGCGACCAGAATGTTTCCCCATAACAAGAGATGTTTGTTTTACACCAACACTTTCGGGTGTCATAATTTCATATGTTTGTCTGTTCTTTAACATCCCATCTTGATGAATTCCTGCTTCGTGCGCGAATGCATTTTTACCAACAATAGCTTTATTGTATTGAACAGGAAAGCCTGTGGCATTTGAAACAATTTTTGACGCTTTGCTTAAAAGAGTTGTATTAATCCCAGTATCATAAGGCATCAAATCTGGTCTAGTCTTGATTGCCATTACCACTTCCTCTAAAGCAGCATTGCCAGCTCTTTCTCCTAATCCATTAATTGTACATTCAATTTGTCTTGCTCCCGCTTGAACACCAGCAAGTGAATTTGCAACCGCTAAACCTAGGTCGTTATGACAATGAGTTGATAAAATGGCTTTATCAATATTTGGAACTTTATTTAATAATGTTTGAATTATAGTTGTAAATTCAGATGGTATTGTATAACCAACAGTATCTGGAATATTTATAGTTTTTGCGCCACATTGAATTGCAAGTTCAACAGTTTTACACATATAATCCATATCAGTTCTTGTTCCATCTTCACACGACCACTCCACATCATCGGTAAATTTTCTTGCATATGTTACATGCTCTTTAATCGACTGATAAACTTCTTCTGGAGATTTATTAAGTTTGTGTTTCATATGTAACGGACTTGTTGAAATAAATGTATGAATTCTAAATCTTGGTGCATGTTTTAATGCTTCATAACAACGATCTATATCTTTTTTAGAGTGTCTAGATAAACCTGCTGGGATGGAATTTTTTAAAATTTTACTCACTTCTGTTACTGCTTCAAAGTCTCCAGGAGATGCAATTGGAAAACCAGCTTCAATGATATCAATTCCTAATTCATCAAATACTCTAGCGATCTGAATTTTCTCCTCTAAACTCATTGATGCACCTGGTGACTGCTCACCATCTCGCATTGTCGTATCAAAAATATAAACTCTGTCTTTATCAGCCATAAAATGTAAACTTATTATCGGCATGCATCATACATGCTCTCGTTCAGATTGCAAAATAAATTGGGGTTAAATACCCAAATTAATTAAATGATTCTATTTCTTATCGCTATCTACTAATTTCTTTTTAGCAATCCATGGCATCATTTCTCTAAGCCCTGCACCAACCTTTTCAACTGGGTGTTCTGCAAGTTTTGCTCTAGTTGCAAGGAAGTTTTTTTGTCCATTTTTACATTCATCCATCCACTCTTTTGTGAACTTACCAGACTGAATATCTGCTAGCACTTCCTTCATTCTTTTCTTTGTTTCTTCTTTATTAATTATTCTAGGTCCAGATTGATACTCACCATATTCAGCTGTATTCGAAATAGAATAATTCATATTAGCAATTCCACCTTCATAAATTAAATCAACGATTAATTTTACCTCATGTACAGTCTCGAAATACGCCATTTCAGGTTCGTATCCTGCTTCGACTAAAGTTTCATATCCATTTTTAATTAACTCTACTAATCCGCCGCAAAGTACCGTTTGTTCTCCAAATAAATCAGTTTCAACTTCATCTTTAAAAGTTGTTTCAATAATTCCTGATCTGCCACCACCTACAGCCGATGCATAAGACATTGCAAGATCTCTTGCTTTACCTGATCCATTTTGATGAACGGCAAATAGGCAAGGTACTCCTCCTCCTTTTTCAAACTCAGATCTAACTAAGTGACCTGGTCCTTTTGGAGCAACCATAAAAACATCTAAATCTTTTCTTGCTTTGATTAAATCGTAGTGAACATTTAAACCATGAGCAAATGCAATTGATTTTCCTTCTCTAACTCTTTGTTCAATATGATTTTTATATATTTCTGCTTGTAATTCATCTGGAGTTAAAATCATGACAACGTCAGCCCATTCAGCAGCATCAGATAAATTCATTACTTTTAAACCTTTTGACTCTGCTTTTGGTGCACTTGATGATCCTTCTCTTAAAGCTACAACTACTTCCTTAACACCACTGTCTTTTAAGTTTAAAGCATGAGCATGACCTTGACTTCCATAACCAAAAATTGCGATTTTTTTGTCCTTAATTAGATTTACGTCAGTATCTTTTTCATAAAACATTTTCATAGTTTTTCTCCTTAATTATTTAAATACTTTTTCACCTCTGGTCATAGCAACCGCCCCAGTTCTAGATATACTTATTAGGCCATATTTTTTTAAGTCATTTGCCATTTTATCTATTTCTCGTCTTAGTGCTGTTATTTGGATAACTTTAGATCTATTTGTACTATCCAATATTACAGCATTATACTTTTTACAAGCACTAATGGCTTTATCAATTTTTCCATTAGTCCCAACAAATTTAAAAAGAGCCATTTCTTTAAATATCACGTTTTTATCTTCACGTTTAAAGTCAGCGACTTTATGAACTGGAACTAGCTTTTTAAGCTGTAGTTTGATTTGGTCGACTACTTGTGGTGTTCCTGTTGTAACAATTGTTATTCTTGAAATGTTTAATTTTTGATCAATTTCAGCAACTGCCAAAGACTCAATATTATAACCTCTTCCAGAAAATAAACCTACAACTCTTGCTAAAACACCAGCCTCATTATCAACCCATACNACAATAATATGAGTNTCTAATTTCTCTTTNTTNCCAGCAANGCTGTATGCAGATTTTGATTTTGGCATTAAACGAGNGTTCTTCCTTTGCCTGTAATTTTATTCTGNTCNTTNTCTTTTGGACCTAANATCATTTGATTGTGCGGCTTNCCTGATGGTATCATAGGAAAGCAGTTCTCTTGCTTATCAACTAAACAATCAAAAATAACTGGTCTATCAGTATTTAACATTTCTATGATTTTATCGTCTAATTCTTCAGGTGTTTTGGCTCTTATACCAACACATCCATAAGCCTCCGCCATTTGAACAAAGTCTGGAAGCGCAGCTGTATAACTTTCAGAATAATTTTTATCATGAAGTAATTCTTGCCATTGTCGAACCATTCCCATGTATTCATTGTTTAAAATAAATATTTTTATTGGCAAACTATATTGCACGGCAGTAGACATTTCTTGCATCGTCATTAATACAGATGCTTCTCCTGCAATATCAATTACTAACTTTTGAGGATGAGCAATTTGAACTCCAACAGCTGCGGGCAAACCATATCCCATAGTACCCAATCCTCCAGATGTCATCCATCTATTTGGTTTGTTAAATTTATAGTGTTGTGCAGCCCACATTTGATGTTGTCCAACTTCTGTAGTTATAAAAGTATCTTTATCTTTTGTAAGTTCATACAATCTTTCTATTGCGTACTGTGGTTTAATTGTTTCTTCGCTACCAATGTAATCTAAAGATCTTTTTGATCTCCATTTTTGAATTTTTTCCCACCACTTAGATGTTTTTTGTTTATTAGACTTTATAAAATTTGGTTTTGATTTCTTTAAAGTTTTTAAAGTAGATGTAATTACTGATTTAACATCTCCAACAATTGCAAGATCTACTTTTACATTTTTATTAATTGAAGAAGGATCTATATCAATATGAACTTTTTTGGATTTTGGAGAAAACTCATCTATTTTTCCTGTGATCCTGTCATCAAATCTTGCACCAATATTGATCATTAAATCACACTCGTACATTGCATTATTTGCTTCATACGTTCCGTGCATTCCTAGCATTCCTAAAAATTGATTATCATCGCCTGGGAAAGATCCTAATCCTTGTAGCGTTGTAGTTATTGGAAAACCTGTTGTATAAACTAATTCTCTAAGTAATTCACTAGCCTTCGGACCTGAATTAATAACACCTCCCCCAGTATAAAAGATGGGTTTGGTTGCTTTGCTCATTAAATTAATTAATTCATTAATACTTTCTTTAGAAAAATTATTATGACTTGCGCCATTTGATTTACTTTTTCTTTTAAATTTTTTGTAAGGTGCTTTTTGAAATTGAATATCTTTAGGAATATCAACAAGCACTGGCCCTGGTCTACCCGTTGTTGCAACTTCAAATGCTTTATGCATTATTTCTGCTAAATCATTTATATCTTTAACCAACCAATTATGTTTTGTGCATGGTCTTGTAATTCCTGTTGTGTCACATTCTTGAAATGCATCTGTACCAATTAAGTGTGTTGGTACTTGTCCAGAGATACAGACNAAAGGTACACTATCCATATAAGCATCTGTTAAAGCTGTAACTACATTTGTTGCACCTGGTCCTGATGTAACAAGAACAACGCCTGGTTCTCCAGTTGATCTAGCATAACCTTCTGCAGCATGACCTGCTCCTTGTTCGTGTCTTACTAAAATATGTTTTACAGAATTATGATTTTTTAATTCGTCATATATCGGAAGTACTGCACCACCTGGATAACCAAAGATATGAGATACATCTTGGTCTTCAAGACATTTAAATACGATCTCAGCTCCAGAAAATAATTTTGGCATTCAGCCAATCTAGCTGAAGTTGTGCTTAAAGGTCAAGTTTAACAGTGTTCAAATTAGATTTTTTTCAAAAATTTTTTTAAGTCCTTAGAGCTAATTTTATTCCAGTTCGACATCTGACCTCTGGCCCATGTGCTTTGTCTTTTAGCGTATTGTCTCGTTTTTATGGTAATTTTTTCATGAACTTCTTTTAGATCTAATTTTTTTTCTAAATATTCTTTAATCTCAGCAATACCAATTACCTTATTAGAGCTATTATCTTTCTTAATTTTAAGTTTTAAAAATCTTTTAACCTCATTAATTGCTCCATCTTTTAACATTTGTTCTGATCTAGAAGCTATTCTCTCAATTAGTTTAGGTCTTGGATAATCGATGTAAATTTTAAAAAATACATCATCTTGAAACTTAGATTTTGTATTTTTAAACCAGTCATATAAAGATTTTTTTGTATGATACTTTACTTCGTATGCTCTAATTGATCTTTGGGCATCTGTTTCAATTATTTTGCCTTTAATTTTGGGATCTAGTTTTAAAAGTTTTGCATAAAATTTTTTTTGTCCAAGTCTTTTTTGTAAATTTCTTATCTTATTTCTAACTTTTAAAGGAATGTTTGGAATTTTAACCAGCCCGTCAGTAAGTGCTTTAAAATAAAGACCTGTTCCACCTACAAGAATAGGAATTTTATTTCTTGATTGAATTTCTTTTATTTTGTTTTGACAAAGTTTTAGCCACTGACCTGTTGAAAAATTTTTTGCAACATTTAAAAATCCATATAAGTGATGTCTAATTTTTTGATAATCGTTCTGTTTAAGTCTTGCAGTTAAGATCCGAAGTTCTTTATATACCTGCATACTATCTGCATTGATAATTTCTCCATTTATTTTCTCAGCAAGGCTTATTGCAAAATTTGATTTACCTGATGCGGTGGGTCCTGAGATTAAAATGATTTTGGACTTAAGGTCCATTAATCTAGTTTAACACCAATATATCTTCTTTGATTTTGGTTGTTATAAATTGCAATTAACAAAGTTTTTTCTGAACTTCTTTTTGTAATTTTTACAATATTTTCTAAGTCACCTATGGTGTTGATTTTTTTCTTTTGAGCCTCAACAATAATATTACCTGTCTCTAAATAATTTACTGGACTATCTTGTGCAATTTTAGTTATTACAACTCCTGTAACATCCTTTGATAGTTTTCTTTCCTCTAAATCTTTTTTATCAACTAATCTTACAGTTATTTTTAATCCTTCAATTTCAACTTCTTTTGGTTTTTCTGTAATTATTGTTTTTTGTTTAAAGTCTTCTGAAGTTTCTAATCTTCCAAGTATAATATTTTTGGTAATTTCTCTTTTATTTCTCCAAACTTTAACGGTTACTTTTTTTCCAACATCAGTTTGGGCAACTATTTTTGGAAGTTCAACCATTTCTTTAATTGGTTTTCCATCAAACTCTAAAATAATATCTCCCGCCTTAATTCCCCCTTTATCAGAAGGACTTCCGTCTGCAACACTTGCAACTAAAGCACCTCTCGGTTTATCTAATTTTTCAACGTCTGCAATTTCTTTTGTAACAGTTTGAATTCTAACACCTAACCATCCTCTTTTTGTTTCACCAAATTCTATTAATTGTTTAATTACTCTGTCTGCACTATTTGAAGGAATTGCAAATCCAATTCCAATTGATCCAGATTGTCCTAAAATTGCTGTATTAATTCCAATTACATCTCCATTCATATTAAATAAGGGTCCACCAGAATTTCCTTGATTGATAGATGCATCTGTTTGAATAAAATCTTCGTATCTTGATAATCCTATTGATCTATTTCTTGCTGAAATAATTCCTGCAGTAACTGTTCCACCTAAACCAAACGGATTTCCAATTGCAATAACCCAATCTCCAATTCTTGATTTATCAGAGTCGCCAAATTTTACTGGTACAAATTTTTCATCACTTTCAATTTTTAAAACAGCTAGATCCATNCCAGGATCAGCACCTAAAATTTTTGCTTTGAACTCTTGATCTCCATTTACTCTTACAAAAACNTCCTCAGCACCNTGAATTACGTGGTTATTAGTNATNACTATTCCATCATCACTAATAATAAATCCNGATCCTAATGCACTTGTTTTTCTCTCTTGAGGGGTGCCAAAATCTTTAAACATATCCTCAAATGGTGATCCTGGGGGAAATTGGAAAGGAAAAGGATTTGATCTTGTTGTAATTGTTGTTGTTGTTGAAATATTTACAACTGATGGCATTAATCTTTCAGCTAAATCTGCAAATGAAGCAGGGATATCCTTTGCATTTGATATAGTTGAGAAGTTTAAACAAAAAATAAGAAGAACTAATGACTTTAAATATTTTTTCATGACTTTAAGTACCAAATTATTAAAAACCCTATAACTGCAAATACCAATCCACCTGTACGAAGCTGACTGTCATTTACCTCATTTAATTTTGACAGCATATTTTTCATTTTTGATGGAAATAAGGCATATAAAATTCCCTCAATGAATAAGAACAGACCAAATGCAATGATCAATTCCTTCATAGGATTNGGTTANTCTGATTTAGGTTTTATATTTCCAAAAAATTTAAAAAATTCACTATCAGGAGATAAAATCATNGANGTTTCTCCNGCATTAAATGCTTTACCGTATGCTTGCATAGATCTATANAAAGCAAAAAACTCNGGATCTTGNCCGAAGGCNTCAGCAAANATTTTATTTCTTTGACCATCNCCTTCNCCTTTCATNATNTCNGATTNNTTNTGNGCATCNGCTAANATTACNGTNACTTCTTTNTCNGCNGTNGANGTAATAGTNANNGCCATCTCAGCACCTTTTGCTCTAAATTCTTTTGCTTCTCTCTCCCTTTCAGTTTGCATTCTTCTAAANATTGCATCACTGTTTGCTTGTGGAAGATCAGCTCTTTTAATTCTNACNTCAACAATNTTAATNCCAAANTTTTCAGCTTCNTTNTTTACNCCTTCNTGNATTAAAGNCATTTGTTTTGTTCTATCTTGAGATAANAGNGTTTGAAGTTCNTGTTGACCAAGAACGTTTCTTATTCTTGAGTTTATAATTGTTGAAAGTCTTGATCTTGCAACTCTTTCATTTCCAACTGAAATATAAAATTTTAANGGATCTACAATCTTAAACCTTGCGATTGCATCTACAATTAAACGCTTCTGATCGGCAGCAATTACTTCTTCTGGGTCATTATCCAAATTTAAAATTCTTTTATCTAAGAAAACTACGTTTTGTATGAACGGTAATTTAAAATTCAATCCAGCTTTAGTAACAATTTTTTTTGGATCACCAAATTGAAGGACAATCGCTTGACTAATTTCTTGAACGATAAATAAAGATTGAAACACAACAACTGCAATTAATACTATTGCTGGAATTATAAGTTTAACGCCTTTCATTAATTATTTCCTCCTGATTTTTTTAATTCAGGTAAAGGCAAGTAAGGAACAACTCCTGATCCTGATTCTTTATCTATAATCACTTTATCAATATCGGCTAGAACTTTTTCCATTGTTTCTAGATACATTCTTTCTTGAGTTACTTGTTTTGCATTTTTGTATTCATTATAAATTGCTAAAAATCTACTAGCCTCACCTTCTGCTTTTGCTACTACTTCTTTTTTATAGGCTTCTGCTTGTTGTAAAACTTGTTCTGCTTCCCCTCGTGCTCTTGGTATGACATCATTGGCATAAGCTTCCGCTTCATTTTTTGATCTCTCTCTATCTGCTCTTGCTGCTTGCACGTCTCTAAACGCATCAATTACTTGTTCTGGTGGGTCAGCTTGTTGAGTTTGTACTTGTGTAATTTGAATTCCTGACTCGTATTCATCTAAAATCATTTGGGTAATTTCTTGCACCTCAATCTCAATACTAGCTCTTCCTTCAGTAAGAATTGTTTGAATATTATTTTTTGCTATTACTTCTCTCATCGCTGTTTCTGAAGTTGCTTTAACTGTCTCTACTGGACTTTGTATATTGAATAAAAATTTACCAGCATCTTTTATAACCCAGAACACTGAATAGTTAATATCT
>FUFK010039990.1_pt1 | contig 11442 bp, 13 predicted proteins | sample 1021851 | NCBI WGS metagenome assembly FUFK01 (sample SAMEA51879418, study PRJEB19060) | metagenome
TTTAACAACTTACAATAAATATATACAGATTTTAAATTTATATGGCTAATGCTGAGGCAAATGTAGAAGGTGCTGTAAAAGTTCTGGTAGATATATTAACNGCTAANGGGTTTACTAAAANTCGTTCTCCTTATGAAAATAACTTTCGAGGTTTAGTTGATGCAATATTAGATTTAAAAGAAGGTTTTCCTACTTTCTCACCAGCAGATCGTATTGGATTTAATGCAACTGCATTTGAAAATGTAACTGCAGGAGATGCTTTATANATGCGTACTTCTGATGGACAGGTAGGTAAGGCCAGTGCAGCTGATGGTACTTTAGAAAATGCAATTGTTATAGGTTTTGCTAACACTACTGTTACCGCTAATGGAACTGTAAAAGTAATAGTCGCAGGAACAATAACCCTTTCAAGTCTAGATGCTGGAGATCTTTATTTTCTATCACCAACTACAGCTGGAGCTATAACACTTACACCACCGTCCGGTACGGGTCAGGCAGTAACCCGTGTAGGTGAAGCTGCTACAACAACTCAGTTTGCTACCCATATAGAACCTCCAGTTCTTTTAAGATAATGGCAGGAGAAACTAATCATAGTCCTTACGCTCCTAATTTCGAAGGTGTTGTAGGTGCTCTTCTTGATTTTAAAGATACATCACCATCTGATTCAGCATTTAAACTCTTTGGTGTAGAGTTGACCTGCTTTGAAAATGTGACCCAGGGGAATGCACTTTATATAAGAACTAGTGACGGAAAGGTAGGTAAAGCAATAGCAAATGGAACCTTGGATCAGGCAACTGTTTTTGGTATTGCGGAGACTACAAAGACTACAGGAGAACTTGTAAGAGCAATAGTAGTAGGTCAGGCAGCAGTGTCACAGACATTAGATGCTGGAGATTTATTTTTTCTTTCTGCTACAACAGCAGGTCATCTTACTAAAACTCCTCCTTCNNNTGCAGGACANTATGTAACTTTAGTNGGAGAAGCTCCNAATANNACAGAATTAACTGTNAAAATAAGNCGNCCTATNNTATTGAGATAAAATTGTTAAAGATAAAATAGAAGNATAATAAAAGTTTTTTATTANATAAGNAACTAANAGTAGTAATTAAAAGATGGCAACACGTAAGGCTATTACGCTGGTAAGTGGTTTATTTCAAGAGGTCAATACTCCTACAGATAAATTAGATTTCGCTGGTAATACTACAGCCGACCTTAGTGAGAATACTAATTTATATTTTACGAATGCCAGAGCCAGATCAGCTGTATCAGTAACAGATGCAGGTGGTCTAGGGAGTCTTGCATATAATAGTTCAACTGGAGTAATAACTTACACAGGTGCTTCTAACTCAGATATAAGAACACTTCTTAGTATTGCTTCCGGATCAGGACTGACATATAACAACTCAACTGGAGAGTTTGGAACCAGTGCAATACCTAACTCTCAACTAGCAAATGATGATGTAACTATCGGAAGCACTGCAGTTGCACTTGGTGCTACAGCATCAACTATTGCAGGTTTAACTTCTTTAGCTTCAGGAACTTTAATAGCAGGGGTAGAAGATGCAGCTAGTGCTATTGAAATTGGAAGTGGAAATATAACTTTTGAAGGATCAACTGCTGATGCAAATGAAATAATACTTACTGCAGCTGATGCTACAGGATCAGATAAGACTCTTACATTACCGAATGAAACAGGAACTATATTATCAACTGCATCTTCAATTGCTAACAGTAATCTAGCTAACTCAGCAGTAACAATAGGAGGTACAAGTGTTTCTCTAGGAGCAACAGCATCAACTATTACTGGACTAACTTCTTTAGCATCCACTACATTGATTTCAGGTGCAGCTGATGGTGCTAATTCAATAACACTTGCAAGTGGAAATATTACATTTGAAGGTTCAACTGCAGATGCCAATGAGATAATACTTACAGCAGTCGATGCCTCTGGTTCAGATAAAACTATAACTTTACCCAATGCAACAGGAACTGTTGCGTTGTTAAGCACATTAAGTATTGCTTCTGGATCAGGATTGACTTATAACTCAGGTACAGGAGAATTCTCAACCAATGCTATCCCTAACTCCAAGTTGGCAAACAGTTCTGTTACTGTTGGTAGCACTGCTATTGCCCTGGGCAATAGTAGCACGACACTTGCTGGCCTAAGTTCTGTAACTTCCACTGCAGTAGTAACTAATGACAGTGGGTTCAGAATTAGAAATAATTCAGACAATACAAAAATTGGAGCTTTTAGTTCTGCGTCTATTACAGGTGGACAGACAAGAACATTAACATTCCCTGATGCGGATGGAACTATAGCAACTCAGGCATATGTTAACTCTCAGATTAGTGCTGAAGATTTAGATGTTGAAACTGACTCAGGTAATTTTGATGTCGATTTAAATTCAGAAGCATTAACAATTGCAGGTGGAACAGGTATTGATTCAAGTGGATCAGGAACTACAGCTACTATCGCCATAGATTCGACAGTTGCAACTAAAACTGGTTCTGCAACTCTTACAAATAAAACAATTGCTTTAGGAAGTAACACAGTTTCTGGAACTTTAGCTCAATTCAATACTGCCGTTACAGATGCAACTCTTGTTTCTACAACAGGATCTGAAACATTAACAAATAAAACACTAACAAGTCCTGTTTTAAATTCGACTATATCAGGAACTTCAATTAAAGATGAAGATGATATGGCTAGTGATTCTGCTAGTCATCTTGCTACCCAACAGTCAATCAAAGCTTTTTCATCAAATGCTTCTAATATAACTTCTGGAACACTTGCAGCAGATAGAGTTGCAACTTTAAATCAAAACACGACAGGTTCATCAGCTTCTTGTACAGGTAATGCTGCAACTGCAACAGCTTTAGCTAACGCTCGAACAATAGCTGGTGTATCTTTTGATGGAACTGCAAACATTTCGTTAAACAATAATGCTATTACTAACGGAGCAGGATATATAAGTAGTTCAGAATTTGCAGATAATGTTTTCAGAGTGAAAGATAATTCAGATGCTTCTAAAAAAGTGGCATTTGAATGTTCAGGTATATCGGGCAGTACAACCCGAACTATGACTGTTCCAGATACAGATGGAACAATAAGCACAGAAAGTTTTGCCACCGCAATAGCAGTGGCTTTAGGATAGTATTATGGCAACCCAAGTACAATTTAGAAGAGGAACAACAGGTGAGCATTCTGGTTTTACAGGTGCAGTCGGTGAAGTAACTGTAGATACCGAGAAGAAAGTACTCTGTGTTCATGACGCAACACAAGCTGGAGGCTTTCCATTATTAAAAGAAGATGGAAGTAATAGTAGTTTTTCAATAGGATCATTATCGAGCTGTGCTTTAAAATTTGCAGGAGATCCTGACACAGGTTTAATGAGTACAGGACCCGATCAAGTACAACTAGTTACTGGTGGATTTGCAAGGCTTACAATAGATTCAAACGGTAACGTATCAATACCCAGTGGAAATCTTACGATTTCAGGAAACGTAACTGTCACTGGGAACTTAGATAGTTCAAATCAACTCGCTCTCATACTAGCTTTAGGATAATATGGCAAACACCTTTAAGATTGATACTAAATCTTCAGTAAGTAATTCTGGAACAAGCAACAGTAATACTAATGTTGTTACTGCTGGAGGCTCTGCAACCCTAGTTCTTTTAAGTTGTTTAGTTTCAAATAAGACAGCATCAAGTGCTCAGGTTGATGTCTTTATAGTTACTAATTCTGGAGACGATGTGTTCTTAATTAAAAATGCTCCAGTCCCTGCCGGATCATCATTAGAAATAATTAGTGGATCAAAAATAATTATGGAATCAAGTGATGTCTTACGAATAAGTTCAAACACAGCCAGTGCCCTGGATGCTGCAGTAAGTTATCTAGAACAAACATAAGATGGCTTTAACACAGAATAGTGATCTCTCTAATTTATTAACTAAGTTTGAGATTCTTAAAGCTGAAGTTGCTTCTTTAGATGAAAAACTGAATGAACATAAAGTATTAGAACTAGAAGATGATAGTTGGGAGAATGTTAGAAAGAAAAGAGATTATTTATTAAAGTCCAGTGATTGGACTATGAATCCAGATACAACTATAGATCAAGCTCAGTGGTCAGCCTACAGACAGATACTTAGAGATCTTCCTCAGACTTACAAAGATAAAACTTCTGATGATGTTGTCTGGCCGACACAACCATCTACTGCTGGACCTAACACTTAGTAATTCCAAAGATTACTGACCTTAAAATAAGGAGAGAAAAAAGAATATCGTAGTTGATTATCTATGCCATATATAGGAAATGACATAAGAGCTAATGAAGATTACAAAATCATAGATGATATATCGAGTGGTTTTGATGGTAGTGAAACTTCATTTGCTTTACAGGTTGGAGGATCGGCACCAGTTCCTTTTCCAAAGTTTGAACAACAATTATTAATATCAGTAAACGGAGTTATTCAGGANCCAGATCCTTCAGGTTCTGCNGGATTTAGCTTATCTGGAACCAATATAGTATTTAGTTCTGCTCCTACGAATGGACATGCATTCTTCGGAGTNATTTTTGCAGGTGCAGATTATGTTAATGCTGGTGGTACATTTCCAGATGGATCAGCTGCAGTTCCCTCTATCACATTCACTACAGATACCGATACAGGAATATTTAGAAGTGGAAGTGGATTAGTTTCCGTTTCTTCTAATGGAACTAAAGTTGCTACTTTCCCTACAAGTCAAGGTAGTTCAGGACAAGCACTTATCACAGATGGTGCAGGTGTTCTTTCATTCGGCAGTCCATCAGGAACAACAGCTTCATCAATCACAGTAGCTGATGAGTCATCTGATACTACTTGTTTCCCTTTGTTTACTACAGCAGCAACAGGTAACTTAGGTCCTAAGTCAGGATCAAATCTAACTTTTAACTCTTCAAATGGAACATTAACTGCTACAACTTTTAGTGGATCAGGTGCTTCTTTAACTTCTTTAAATGCATCAAATATATCTTCAGGAACTATAAGTGCATCTAGAGTTCCAACTCTTAATCAGAATACTACAGGATCAGCTGCAACATTAACAACAGCCAGGAATATTGGTGGTGTCAGCTTTGATGGATCAGCAAGTATAAATCTTCCAGGTGTTAATACTTCTGGAAACCAGGATACTTCTGGAACAGCAGCGATAGCAACAACCATATCAGTTGGTGATGAGTCATCTGATACTACTTGTTTCCCTTTGTTTGCTACAGCTGCAACAGGTAACTTAGCTCCTAAATCAGGTTCTAACTTAACTTTTAATTCTTCAAATGGAACATTAACTGCTACGGCTTTTTCTGGGAATGGTGCTTCAGTAACTAACGTAAATGCAGCAACTGTTGATAGTCTTGATTCTACACAGTTTTTAAGATCAGATACTTCAAATAGTGGTAGTGGTTTATTAAGTCTTTCGGCTGGTATAGCATTTACTGATGCTGCAAAATGTGCTGCTGCTGTATCTACTTTATCTGATGGGTCAACAATTACTATTGACTTTACAAGTGGCATACATCATTCTGTAACTTTAGGAGGAAACAGGACACTTGGAAATCCAAGTAATGAGGGAAGTGCTGTTGGACAATCAGGTTCTATATTTATAATCCAAGATGGTACAGGTTCGAGAACATTATCATTTCATTCTGATTATAAATTTGCAGGAGGTACTGCACCAACACTCTCGACAGCAGCTAACGCAGTTGATAGACTGGATTATATAATCAGAGCATCAGACAATGTACATTGCGTTGTTACTTTAGATGTAAAATAAATGGCTATATTTGATTCAATTAGAGCAGGAGCAAGTGGAGCTTCTACAGGTTATCAGATAGAAAGAAGTTTGAGGATGGATGGTAGTGATGGCTATCTAACTCGTACCCCAACATCTACAGGAAACAGAAAGATTTGGACTTGGAGTGGTTGGGTCAAACGCACTAAGCTTGATAATAATGATTATATTTTTAGTTGTAATTCACAATCAGGTAATGATGGCATAGCAGCCTTGTATTGGAAAAGTGGTAATAATAAACTTCAGTTTTATTTTGATACTGACGGTTCAAACCCTTATGGGGATGTTAATGATCGTGACTATAGGGATGTCACAAACTGGTATCATATCGTTTGGCAAGTTGATGCAAGTAATACAACTCATAGAATATGGGTCAATGGAGTTGAAGAAACTATAACAGGTGGTCAACCTCCTAATTATGACTATGCAATGAACAGGTCAGGATATATCCAGGCAATGGGTACACAAGGATGGGATGGTAATACTTATAGAGGACATATGTATTTTGCAGAGTGTCATTATAGTGATGGTTATAAATATGAAGCATCAGATTTTGGTGAGATAGATTCTGATACTGGTGTATGGTCACCTAAAGAAAATGTAAATATAAATTATGGTACCAACGGGTTCTACCTCAAGTTTGATGACAATTCAAATAATACGGCTGCAACAATTGGTAAGGATTCAAGTGGTAATGGTAATAATTGGACACCAAATGGAATAGTAACTGGTGATGCTGTAAAAGATTCTCCAACAAATAATTTTTGTACTCTCAATGTATTAAGTAGTCCTAATACAACGCTATCAAATGGAGCACTTGAAACTAGAGCTAATGATGGAACTTGGCGAAGTGTTGCAGGTACTTTCCATATGACATCAGGAAAATGGTATTGGGAGGGTTATGTACAGGCTGTAGGCTCATATGTAGTGTTTGGAATAGTACCTGCTAGGAGAAATCAGCCTGCCAGTTATGCAGGAAGAATGAACTTTGATGTGGATTATTATCCCGGTACTTATTCTGATGAATGGGGTTATGAGAGTCGGGGATATCTTCACAATAGTGCAAGCCCTACAGTTGGTTGGGGTGCTACATATACAACTGGAGATATTATAGGTGTTGCTTATGATGCGGATAATGGAACCCTTAAATTTTACAAAAATAATTCACAGCAAGGGTCAACAATAACAGGAATATCGACAACTAAAGATGGTGGATATAGAGCAGTCTTTACAAATTATTCATCAAGTTCTAAAACTAATGTCAATTTTGGACAAGACAGTAGTTTTGCTGGATATAAAACAGCACAAGGTAATAAAGATGGAGGTGGACAAGGAGACTTTTATTATGCACCACCTAGCGGTTACAAAGCATTATGTNCAGCAAACTTACCTGACCCAACAATAGTACAACCTATTGAATATTTTAATATTGTTCTTTGGTCTGGAAATAATACTTCTGGTAGAACAATCACAGGTGTAGGGTTTCAACCTGATTGGGTGTGGCTTAAGTGTAGAAGTGATGGTGCTAGTCATCAATTACATGATGCTGTTAGAGGTGCTAATAAAATAATTAATTCTAATAAACAAGCTGCAGAAAGTAACACTGATGAATATGGTTATCTAAGTGCATTTGCTACAGATGGATTTACATTAACTAATGGTAGTAATGCTAGTTACCCTGCTGGTAGTGTGAATATGTCTGGCAGAACGTATGTTGCATGGAACTGGAAAGCAGGTGACTCTACAGTAACTAATAATGATGGATCAACTACATCACAAGTAAGAGCAAGTGCAACAGCAGGTTTCTCTATTGTTTCTTATACAGGAACAGGATCGAATGCAACAGTTGGACATGGATTAGGGGTAGCTCCTGAAGTTATAATTGTGAAAAATAGAACAGATAGTAATCATTGGAATGTTTATCATGTTGGAAATGGGGGAAATACACCGTCAGAGGATTTTGTAATTTATATCAGTGGTACTAATGCAAAAATAAATCAGTCATCAAATTGGAATGATACTGCACCANCATCCAGTGTTTTTAGTGTTGGCTCTTCTAATGGATCTAATGGTTCAGGTGATAATTTGATTGCTTACTGTTTCAAATCAATAGAAGGTTATAGCAAGTTTGGAGCATATGGTGGAAATGGTAGTTCAAATGGTGCATTTGTNTACCTGGGATTCAGACCTCGTTATGTCGTTTTTAAGAGGCAAGATAGTACAAGTAATTGGAATATAAGAGATACAGCAAGAGATCCTGTTAATGAAACAGAAGAATATTTACTCTTCAACAGTAGTGAAGCAGCAGGAACTTCAGGTAGTAAAATTGATTTTCTTTCTAATGGTTTTAAACACCGTAATACAAGTGGAGCATTTAACTCTTCTTCTGGATCATATATCTATCTAGCTTTTGCGGAACATCCATTTAAGTACGCTCGTGCTAGATAAACGAGTATATATTAAAATAAAATTATGGCATTTAAATTAGACGGAAAACTATTAGCAGTTGATGTCCCTTTCACAGTAGGGGATATTAACTATCCTGCTAACTGGCTTAGGTTATCTACTGCCGATGAAAAAGCAGCAATTGGTATAACAGAGGTAGCTGACAGTCCAACACCAGATCCACGTTTCTATTGGGGAAATGGAACTGCTAAAGCACTTGATGATGTAGAGGCAAAAGATGAAGATGGTAATTTATTAAAAAATATTGATGGTAGTCAGATGATCACACGAGGTGTTAAATCAATATTGAAAGCAGAGGAAAAAGAAATTGCTAATTCTTTATTAGCTCCATACGATTGGTACGTTGTAAGAAAAGCAGAAAAAGGCACAGCGATACCAGCAGAGATCACTACTTATCGTGATGCTGTAAGGACAGCTTGCAATACAAGAGAAACAGAAATTGATAACTGTGCAGATACAGCAGCTCTAGTTACTTTGTATGGTGCAACTTATGATAAAGATGGTAATTTTGAGAAGTATAATATGACACAATATCCAACTGAGCTAAATGGTTAGACTGGTTAGCTAATAAAAATAACAGTAGAATAAGTATATATAACATGAATAATGTACAGTCAGAGACCATCTAGATCGAGAAAAATACTTGTAGGTTCTTTAGGAATATTATTCGGTCTGTCTCATCTTGCTTTGATACAGTCAACAATTAATAAGAAAAGTAATTTACCTTTAATAAATTTACCTGTGGGACCTTACACAAGCTACATAGCAAGTGTTACAGAGAAAGGATATACCATCAGATATAAATCTCATTCACCAAAGATAATTGAAACTGAAAAGCACATTGATAAACCAGCAGGTTTTCTTGGTATGGGTAAGGCAGAAGTAAAGACATATGAACAGTCAATAGCAGGAGAGGGCGGTGGAAGCGTCTCAGAGAGTCCTAAACTAACTGCTNAAGCAGATTGCATGTATCAAGGCAGAAGGCTCTGGAGAGGCTACAGGGAAGCTTGCAGCAGCCAGTATTACTGCTCCTATAACTCCTACTCTTACAGAGATACCATATGTCGGATGGTTAGTAGCTGGATTCTTTAATATGTTTGGACAGAAACAAGGTGGAGAGATAGGTGGTCAGATGGCTAGAGACTTTGCAGATTGCTAAGTGCCTGAGATACAGACTATTGGAATAAATTACATAGGGATTAATGCAATCCCATTACCTAATATAAATTTTTCAATACCACAAACTCCACCTGTAACTTTATCTATTGGATCTCCAATAATAGATGTCCCAGGTTGTGTTAAATATAATCCTGCAAATAAAAATTCTATAGAACTTGTCAATCAAGATGAACGAGGATCTCGTGTTATGTGTGATGGTTCCGTTCCTTGGTTTGAACCTATAGATTATCAGCCAGAGAATCTGGTATATGTGCAGGAACAATCAGTCCCTCCTGTAGCTCCACCTCCAGAGGTAGATACACCTCAACCTAATTTAGACATACCAGATGTTCCTAAAGAAAATGTACCCTGCCCTGGACCTACAGACCAGAGGGTAGGGGATATGCGGAATGCTGAATCCAGGGAAAAGGTTGTATCTCATACGCTCTCAGAGGATGGTCAGACCTGNATAACNAANTATGAATTGACATCNCCTNTNGAAAAANTATTACCAACTNTACCTCAAGTNANTACAACAGCNGCAATCGCAGTGGTAGCAACAGCTGCTGCAGCTTCTACACCCCTATTATTAAGGTTAATAAAGCCTTTATTNAAGCAAGCTACTAAGAGAATTAANGGTTTATTAGGTAAAAANATAGATAAACCTTCTCGTGCAGAAATAAAAACTAATCAATATCGTGAGAAAAAAGGACTACCACCTTTAAAGAAAAAATAAAATTTATTTTGGAATCTCATGTTGATGATTAGGAATAACACCATGAGGATTTGCAACTACGATATCTGCACAGATTTGATAAGCAGGACTCTTAGGATGAAATGATACTCCCAATTTTTTTTGCTCCGCACAGTGTTTTAATCTTGAAATCTCAAAGTCTAATCTTTTATTAGCAACTAACTGAGCATGATATTGATTCTGTATGTCAGCAGCCTTCAGACAGCCCTCATTATGACGTTTATCAAGTGGTATGGATAGTGTAGCTGAGATACCCCATCCAACATTATGATTGGACTTCTGACCTGTCCTGGTAGGTTTGTAATAGAGAATAGATCCTGGATTGTCTAACACACCATCATTGTTGGTATCACTGTTGTCATACACTGGATCAAGCCAAGAGCTTTCATATGGTTCTTTCCATGAATCACTTAGAGTTACAAACGGTGTGATGTTTAAAGTAGATCCCTGACACTGAACTCCATTGCCATAAGTGTTAGTTATATATGGACCTTGTAAAACCTGTATTGCCTGATTGGTCACCGACCCACTGGAGTTTGCCACTGGGTTGGCAGTAGCACTGACACCACCTACCTCATTAGCGTAGATAGGAGCACTGAATATATTTAATGCAACTAGTAAATACTTTACTGACTGAATGTGGAAACCGTGTCTGTGACTGAGGTTACCTCGGTTGTCCTCTGGATTATGGTCTGAGATTTTAGCCCTGGTTGACTGAGTGTTGTAGTCAGTTGCCAAGGTTTGCTTGAATCTGTTACAGAGAAGTTCGGCATATTTGTAGCATCTAGGCTTGTCCACGTAGAATTAATTCCATTTACTGCTTGGGTCGTACTTGTAGTAGGAGGTACCAAGCTGTTACTATCTGTGCTTATATTATTACCAGTTACTGTATATTGCCAGCCCGTCTGGTATTCGATCACATTTATTGTCTCCGTTACCGTACTAGATGTCTCAGTGTGACTGGTAAGACTACCACTCTGAAAGTTGGGAACGACTGGTACGGCTTCTACAGATACACTCAGTGAGCTTAATACGACCACAGGTATCACACTTTTCAGGATCTTTACTATCTTCATTTTCTTTGATTGCAAAAGCATGATCCTTTAGCTTCATTTGATACTGATCTCACTTACAAATTGACCTGTTGCACTTGTTCCTGCACCGCCTCCTGTGAGTGTAATTGTTGAACTTGAATCGATTGTACCTGCTAATGTGCCTGCAGTTCCTGCTGCAGTTGAG
>FUFK010043842.1_pt1 | contig 11442 bp, 8 predicted proteins | sample 1021851 | NCBI WGS metagenome assembly FUFK01 (sample SAMEA51879418, study PRJEB19060) | metagenome
ACCGTAGACGCCGAACTCAGCCCGTCGGCATCCGATCATGGCGTGCCGCACCGGCCGCCGCCCGATCTCGTGCCGACCCGGCGGGGAAGGTCAACGCCACCGAGATCGCCGAGAGGACGTAGCAGACGGCGATGAACGCGTACGCCCGCTCGATACCGAGGAGGGTGGTCGTGTCGCCCGACGTGGCAATCAGGGCAACGACGATCGCGATGCCGAGGCCGTACGCACCGTTGCGGAGGGTGTTGAGCGTGGCTCCGGCGATCCCGAACCGGGCAGGTGGCACGTCGGCCACCCCGGCGGACGACCAGGTGGACACCGTCATGCCGACGCCGACGCCGGCGAAGAGACTCAGCGGTACGAAGCGACTCCACGGCTCCGCCGTCTCGGTGAACGCGAAAATGAAACTCCCATAGCCGACCGCACACGACAGGCAGCCGGCAAAGAGGATCCAGCGGTGGCCGATACGGTCGGCCCAACGTCCGGCGTAGGGTGAGACGACTGCTGCCAGCAACGGCGACGGAGCGAACGCAAGTCCGACATCGCGGATGGAGAGATCCCAGACGTCCTGGAGCAGCAGCGAGCTGACCAACGCACCGGCGGTGAAGCCGAGGCCGTAGAAGAAACCGCCGATGTTGGCGCTCGTGAACGATTGGAACCGGAACAGGGTGAGATCGATCAGCGGCTCGGCGTGCACCGCGCTCCGGCGAATGAGGGCCGCCGCGAGCGCGAACCCGAAGACGATCAGGCCGACGACTCGGATGTCGAGCCCCCAGGTCTCCGTCTGCACGATGGCGAACATGATCGACGCAACCGCAACGGTGCCGAATGCGACACCGAGCCAGTCGATCCGGCCGGTGGCCTCCGGATCCTTCGACTCGCTCAGGTAGCGAGGCCCGAGGGCGATCACGAGCAGACAGAGCGGCACGTTGACCCAGAACACACCACGCCAGGAGACGAGATCGATCAGCAGCGAGCCGACGACCGGCCCGACGACCGCACCGAGCGCACCGGCGGCACCGGCGATGCCGATCGGAGTCGAGCGACGCGTCGGCGGGAACTCCGGCAGCATCACCGCAAAGCCGGCAGCCAACGTGATCGCGCCACCGACGCCCTGGACCACACGGGCGGCGACAAGCCACCACGTCCCCGGAGCGAGCGCACACAGCATCGAGCCGAACGCGACGATCGCCACCCCCGGCAGGTATACCCGCCGCCGACCGAGGCTGTCGGAGAGCCGCCCGGCTGCGAGCAGCAGCGAACCGACGACCAGGTTGTAGGCACCGACGATCCAGCTGAGTTCGGCATCGGTCGATCCGAAGTCCTCACGAATCGACGGGAAGGCGACATTGACGGACGAGATGTTGACGACGGCCAGGAAGACGACGAGCGTCGAGACGAACAACGCCATCCAGGCACGTCTCGGAATCGTCTCGTCGTCGGGGGCCACCACGAGACCTTACGGCCAGGCGGCCGCGTTCAGATCACGACGGCGCTCATGGCGTGACCAGGCGCTTCTCTCCGGTGGCCTGCGCCGAGTAGGCCTTCGCCACCGCTGGGTCGAGCATGTCGTCGAGCGAAATCGTGTCGGCGTAGCCGGATGCGAAGGTCGTGGTGATCTCCGCGGCGACGCGGGCCTGGAGTTCGGCCATGCGTTCGAAGCCGACCCGACCGAGGAACGGTGTGAGGAGCCATCCCCCCACACTCCACGACATGCCGTACGTGCGCCGCAGCGTCGTGGCCGACCGATCGAGCCCGCCGTAGATGTAGACCTGCTTGTGGGTGTCGGAGCCGTAGCGACTGAACGCCTGCCCGGCCGACGAGGCTTTCTCCATGGAGGCAAGGAGCGTGTCGACCTGCTCCCCGCCACCGATCGCATCGAACGCAAGGGTGGCGCCCGTCGCCGTGATCGCTGCAGTGAGGTCGTCCGCAAAGGAGTCGGCCGACGACACGACGACATGATCGGCACCTGCCGCCCGCAGCAGATCGGCCTGCTCGTTGCGACGCACCACATTGACCAGTGGGATGCCGTCGGCCTGGCAGAGCCGGTTGAGCATCTGGCCGAGGTTTGACGCCGCCGCCGTGTGCACGATCGCCGAGTGCCCTTCGAGACGCATCGTCTCGGTCATGCCGAGCGCCGTGAGCGGGTTGACGAACGATGATGCGGCGTCGGCGGCGGCGATTCCGCCGGGCACCGGGATGCACATGACATGCGAGAGTTTCGTGTGGGAGGCGTACATCGAACCGCTGACACCTGAGACGGTCGCACCGAGCAGCGCCTGCGCGTCCGGCGACGATCCGGCTGCCACGACGGTGCCGGCACCCTCGTTACCGCACGGCATCGGTTGTCCGACACGGGCGTCGTTCATGGCCATGGCCGCNGGGCTCAACGTCCCGACAAGCGCACCGTCGACCGATGCGAACGACTCGGGGTCGGCCCCGGCGATGAGCATGCCGAGATCCGATGGGTTGATGGGAGCCGCCTCGACAGCGACGACGACCTCATCGGGGCCGGGTTCGGGCATCGGTTCGGTGTCGATCGCGATGCGGACCGTGCCGTCGTCGGTCACGGTCGAACGCACGATGCGATAGGTGTCGCTCATCTCGGGCTCCTCGCTCGGGGCCGTCATCATCGCACCGGCGCGCACGCAACCGAAAACAACGAACGGCCGTCGCCCCGAGGAGCGACGGCCGTTCGTCGTGCAGGGTCCGAATCAGGCGGGCGACGGCCCGCAACTCGGTGTCGAGCGAAGGTCAGCCCTTGCGGGACTGGACCTCGGCGATGATCGCCGGAATCACCTCGTGGAGATCACCGATCACGGCCCAGTCGGCCTTGGTCACCATGTTGGCTTCCTTGTCGGTGTTGATCGCCAGGATGTGCTTCGACGCCATCGCGCCGACCCAGTGCTGGATGGCCCCCGAGATGCCCGAGGCGATGTAGATCTCCGGGGCGATCCGAGTTCCGGTCTGGCCGACCTGGTCGGCGTGTGGACGCCAACCGAGGTTGGTCACCGCACGCGAGCAACCGACACGGCCACCAAGCAGGGCGGCGAGCTCTTCGAGCTGACCGAAGCCGTCCTCAGAGCCGACGCCGCGGCCACCACCGACGACGACCGGAGCGGTCGGCAACGTGACCCCGGCTTCCTGAACGACACGGTCCTTCACCATCGTGATGGTGACCGACTCGTTGAGATCGACGTCGAACGCCTCGGCGTCGGCATCCTCCTCGTCGCCGATCTCGGCGGCGACGGCATGCAGCCCGCAGGTGAGCAGGGGCACGTCGGTCGTGAGCGTCGCGTCCTCGAGCAGCGAGCCACCCCACTGGACGCGGGTCATCTCCCACGTGTCACCAGGGTTGACGTCGGTGCAGTTGGCGACGAACGGTGCGTCGAGACGAGCGGCAGCGTTGGCCATGAACTCGTTGCCGCGGTCCGAGCCGCACGAGAGCACGGCCTCGGGATCGAGCGACTCGACCATCTGGGCGATCACGGAACCGTACGCGTCGGGGCCGTAGTCGGTGAGAAGGTCGTGGGTGGCCGTGTGAACGGTCTCGGCGCCGTACTGGCCGGCGGCTTCGACGAGGTCGTCGTCGTCGCTGCCGATGATCGCGGCCTCGAGGTCCTCCCCCATCTTCTCCGCGAGCACCCGACCGAAGGTCAGGGCTTCACGGGCGGCTTCGACGAGCTGGCCATTTTCGTGTTCAAGAATGACGAGCAACATCAGAGGACTCCGAGTTCATCGAGGACGTCGACCACGGCCGCAGCCGCCTCGGCACCCGTGCCGAGGATGACGGTCTCCGACACGGTCTCTTCCGGGCGGTACAGCTTCACGCGGACCTGGCCACCTTCGGCGGCGCTGGCGGTGATCGAGTTCAGCTCGACCTTCTTGGACGCAAGGCGCCCCTTCATGGTCGGGTAACGGGGAAGGTTGAGACCTTCCTTGATGCCGAGCACGGCAGGACGGGGCAACTCGTAGACCTCGAAACCGCCATCGATCTCTCGACGAGCGGTGATCGTGTCGTCACCGATCTCCACACCCTTGATGCCCTGCACGATCGGACGACCCAGGGCCATGGCGGTGCGGATACCGACCTGGAAACCGCCGGCATCAGCCGACTCGTTGCCGAACATGATCAGGTCGAAGGGTTCGTCGCCCTCGAGTTCCTGGATCGCGGCGGTGATCGCCTGCGCCGTGCGCTGGGGATCCCACTGGTTGGTGTCGGCCTCGACGAGCACGCCATGGGTCGCGCCGACGGAGACGGCATAGCGCAGCTGCTCCTCGGCATCACCCGTACCCAACGTGAGCACGGTGACCTCGCCACCGTGCTCTTCGATGAGCTGCACGGCACCTTCGACGGCGCACTCCTCGTGGGGGCTCGTGGTGAACCCGAGGTGGGCGGCGTCGACGTCTTGCCCGTCGGCGGTCACGTTGATCTTCGCGCCCGGGGCGGGCACCCGCTTCACACAGCAGAGAATCTTCATGATTGCTCCGGATCAGCCCTTCAGACGGGTGTCTTCGGGATCGAAGGCCGAGCCACTGCCCACGACGGTGCAGGGGTAGAGCTCGTTCATGTACATCGACTGCAGCTTGGTGCCGGGCACGGCCAACTCGTTGGGCAGGTAGCCCATGAGCAGGTTCTTGCCCAGCGACGGGCTGTAGCCGGCCGTGGTCACACGCGAGACGCGGCCGTGGCTGTCGACGATGCGCTCGCCGTCGAGGGTGAGGATCGGCTCGTTGCCGCCCTGCATGAAGCGCTCGTTGCCGTTGCTGTCGACGTTGTCGTCGACGATCAGCGTCACGCACTGGACCTCGGCACCAGCTTCACGGGCGGCCAGGTAGGCCTCCTTGCCGATGAAGTCTGCGGCCTTGACCTTCGGACGGGCGAGGCCAGCCTCGATCGGGTTGTACTCCGACTCCAGCTCGGCGCCCATCAGGCGGTAGCCCTTCTCGATGCGACCCGACAGCGAGTACACGCCGCCACCGGTGATGCGCAGACCGTGGTCCTTGCCGGCTTCCATGATCGCGTCGAAGACGGTGCCCGCTTCGTCCCACGGCATGTAGATCTCCCACCCGGTGTCGCCGACATAGGAGATGCGGAACAGGTGGCACTCGACACCGGCGATGGTGACCGGAAGGTACGAGCCGTACGGCGAGCCCTCCTGGGAGAGATCGTGGTCGGTGAGCTGGCCGAGCACGGCCGGGGCGTTCGGGCCCCAGAGGCCGAGCGTGCTGATCTGCTTGGTGAGGTTGGTGAAGGTCACCGAACCGTCGTTGGGCATGTGCTTGCGAACCCAGAACTCGTCGCGGCCACCGTCGAAGACGCCGGTGACGATGCGGACGCGATCCTCGGCCATCCGCATCATGGTGAGGTCGGAGTGGAAGCCACCGTCCTGGTTGAGCCACGGGGTGTAGACCGAGCGGCCGACCGGCACATCAATCTTGTTGACGGCGAGGTAGTCGGCGAACTCGACGGCGCCGGGGCCCTCGAGTTCGTAGATCTGGAAGGCACTGAGGTCGATCAGGCCGCAGTTCTCGCGAAGGTTGAGGTGCTCACCGACGGTGATCGGGTTCCACCAGCGGTTGTCCCACTCGACGGGGCGCTCTTCGAGCCCGTAGCGCTCGACGAGGTCGGCGTTCGAGGTGTACCACTGCGGGCGCTCCCAGACGCGAGCCTGGAAGAACTCGGCGCCGAGGGCTTCCTGCCGCCTCTTGAACGGTGCTTCGACCAGGTGGCGACGCGACTCCCACTGCTCGGCGGGGTGGACGATGCCGTAGGTCTTGTTGAAGTGCTCCGACGCGCGAGCCCAGATGTGCTCGTCGCTCTTCTCCTCGTCGTAGAACCGGGCGACGTCGGCGCCGTGGGAGTCGATGACACGGGGGTAGCCGTGGGTCATCCACTCGGCGACGACCTGCGCCATACCGGGACCTTCCTTGACCCAGACGGCGGAGGCGGCCCAGAAGTTCTCGACGTCGGGAAGCTCACCGAGACACGGCATGGCGTCGGGGGTGAGTGAGAGCAGACCGTTGATGGCGTACTTGATCTCGGCGTCGCCGAGCATGTCCATCAGCTCAATGGCCTCTTCCATCTGCTGGTCGAAGTCGTCGGCGGTGAAGGGCATCTCGGTCGGGCTGAGCGCGGCCTCTTCGTTCGACGGGATCTCGTCGGGGTGGTGCAGGATCGGGCGGTGGGCGTAGGAGCCAACCTCCATCGAGCCGGCCGACTGGCGCTCGTAGCAGAAGGTGTCCATATCGCGGACGATCGGGTAGCCGATCTCGTTGTTGGTCTCGGCGAGCACGTCGAGTGGGCCGACGTCGGCCATCTGATGCACGGCCGGGACGAGCGGGATGTAGGTGTCGGCCATGTAGGCGATCTGGTTCGACCACACACCGCAGGCGACGACGACGTACTCGGCGTCGATCGTGCCCTTGTCGGTGACGACACCGGTGACCTTGCGCCGACCGTTCGGACGCGGCGTGTCGTCGGTGAGGATGTCGAGCACCTCGGTGTTGGCGAAGACCTGGCAACCGGCCTTCTCGATGGCTTCCTTGCGCATCACGGTGCCGGTCTCGAGGGAGTCGACCACCGAGACGGTCGGGCAGTAGAAGCCGCCGAGGATGACGTCTTCGTTGACGAACGGCACGAGCTCCTTGACCTGTGCGGGGTCGAGCAGGTGGGCCTCGATGCCCCACGCCGCGGCGGAGGTCATCCGGCGCTGGAGTTCGTCCATGCGCTCCTGGGTTCGGGCGACCTCGATGCCACCGGAGTCAACCGAGAGCTTCATGTCGCGGTATTGGTTGGCGGACTGTTCACCGAGCAGCGCCATTTCCTTGTTGTGGTCGACCGGGAAGATGAAGTTCGACGCATGGCCGGTCGAGCCGCCCGGGTTGGGCAGCGGGCCCTTGTCCAGCAGGACGAGGTCGGTCCAGCCGAGGCGGGCCAGATGGCCCACCAGGCAGTTGCCGACGATGCCGGCGCCGATGACGACGACCTTGGCGGAAGTCGGGAAGTCGCTCACGTTGGTTCCCCTCAGTGTTGTTGTGATGCGGTCTCGGGAGTCGGTGACGCGCTCGGAAGCCGAGACGCTGTTGCTTGACGCAATGATATATCACCGGTGTATCATGCAAATGGTACGGCACGTTCGCGTGGCGGGCAACCCCCGATTCGACAACGCGTCAATCGGGATCCACGGCGGAGCCGTGGCGACTGCGATGACCGAGCTTTCACTCTCCGAACAGGCCTACGGGCAACTGCGCCGCATGATCGTGCGCCTCGACTTCGCGCCCGGCGACGTCCTGCGCGAAGAGGCACTGCAGGAGACGCTCGGCATGAGCCGCACACCGATCCGCGAGGCCCTCCAACGCCTGGCACGGGAGCACTTCGTCACGGTGATTCCCCGCCGCGGCATGTTCGTGAGCGGCATCGACGTGTCCGAGCTGTCGATGCTGTTCGAGACCCGCTCCGTGCTCGAGCCCTACGCCGCTCGTCTCGCGGCAGCCCGCGGCACCGACGAGCACTGGGCCGCCATGGCCACGGCGCTTGATGCCGCCGACTCGGCCATCGGCAACCTCGACCTGATGGAGATCGATCGCCGCGGTCACGAGATCATGTGGGAAGCCGCCGGCAACCGGTTCCTCGTCGACACCCTTGACATGCTCTACGCCCAGTCCGATCGGCTGTGGCACCTCTATCTCGCCGACGTCGCCGACATGCAGCATGCGGTCGACGAGCACGCCGAACTCATGGACGTCCTCCGGGCCGGCGACGGCGAACGGGCCGGCGAGCTGATGGACGAGCACATCCGGGCCTTCGACGCCGAGATCCGCACGGCGGTGACGGAACGGCTCGCCTCGCCACTGGCGGGCTGAACCCGGCCGCCCACCTCAACGAGGCAGATGTTAGCCTTTGGCTGATTCCACGATGCGGAAGGGTTCCGCATCGTGGAACACGCTGGTACGCTCGCCCGACGCGAGCTCAGCTCCGGGCTCCACAGAGTTTCTTTGGGGGAAACCATGTCCTTCCCGTCCGATCTCGAGATCGCCTCCCAGGCGAATCTCCGTCCACTCACCGAGATCGCCGCCAACGCCGGCATCCCCGCCGAGTGCCTCGAGCCGTTCGGCTCGGGCGCCGCGAAGATCACGCTCGACGCCATCGAGAAGATGGCCGATCGCCCGAAGGCGAAATACGTCGTCGTCTCCGCCATCACCCCCACCCCGCTGGGTGAAGGCAAGACCACCACCACCGTCGGTCTCGGCCAGGCGTTCCAGCACATCGGTTCGTCCGCCACCATCGCCATCCGCCAGCCCTCGATGGGCCCCACCTTCGGCATCAAGGGCGGCGCCGCCGGTGGCGGCTACAGCCAGGTCGTCCCGATGGAGCTGTTCAACCTCCACCTCACCGGCGACATGCACGCCGTCACTGCCGCGCACAATCTCTGCTCGGCCATGGTCGACGCGCACCTCTACCACGGCAACGAGGCCGGCTTCGACATTCACAACATCACCTGGCGCCGCGTCGTCGACATCAACGACCGTGCCCTGCGCAACGTCACCATCGGCCTCGGCGGCAAGCTCGACGGCATTCCCCGCGAGACCGGCTTCGACATCACCGCAGCCTCCGAGGTCATGGCCGCCCTGGCTCTCGCCACCGACCTGCACGACCTCCGAGCCCGCATGGGCCGCATCGTGCTGGGCTACACCAAGGCCGGCGACCCCATCACGGCCGAGCAGATCGGCGCCGCCGGATCGATGACCGTCATCTTGCGTGAGGCCATCAAGCCCAACCTCATGCAGACGTTGGAGAACACCCCGGCCCTCGTGCACACCGGCCCGTTCGGCAACATCGCCACCGGCAACAGCTCGATCGTGGCCGACCGCATCGGCATCCACACCAGCGACTTCCTCCTCACCGAGGCCGGCTTCGGTGCCGATATGGGCGCCGAGCGCTTCTTCAACATCAAGTGCCGCTACTCGGGCCTCGCCCCCGATGCCGCCGTGCTCGTCGCGACCGTGCGGGGCCTCAAGGCCCACTCCGGCAACCACAAGATCGTCCCCGGCAAGCCACTTCCCGAGGATCTGCTCAAGGCCAATCCCGACGAGGTCCACCAGGGTGGCGACAACTTGCGCAAGCAGCTCGAGAACATGCAGGTCCATGGCTGCACGCCGGTCGTCGCGATCAATGTGTTCCCCGGTGACCACGACGAAGACATCGCCGCCATCCACGAGATCGCTTCGGAATACGGCGCCCGCGCCGCCGTGTCAACCCACTTCTCCGACGGAGGTCGTGGTGCCGCCGAGCTGGCCACCGCCATCAAGGAAGCCGCCGAGGAAGAGTCCAACTTCCAGGTCCTGTACCCGGACGACGCCTCGCTCAAGGACAAGATCCACGCTGTCGCCACCAAGGTGTACGGCGCCGACGGTGTCGAATACACGGCGGCCGCCGACAAGCAGCTCGCCAACTACACCGCGCAGGGATTCGACAACCTGCCGGTCTGCATCGCCAAGCAGCACCTCTCGCTGAGCCACGACGCGAAGCTCAAGGGTGCCCCCACGGGCTGGACCCTTCCCGTGCGCGAGGTTCGCGCCTCCGTCGGTGCCGGCTTCGTCTACCCGATCTGTGGCGATATGCGCACCATGCCCGGCCTCGGCACCGCCCCGGCCGCCATGCAGATCGACATCGACGACAACGGCGACATCGTCAACCTGTCCTAGCCCCCCGTCCTCACCCCAACCACCGCAGCGAAGAGAGCCCCACCATGGCGTTGTTCAAGAAGAACGAGGTGCCCGAAATCGTCGAGTCCGACGAGGCACGGGCACACCGCGAGCACCTGACTCGCAACTTCACCATCGAAGTCATCCCGATGAAGAGCCTGGACAATGCTCGCGAGCATCTGCCCGCCGGCGCACCGCTGTCCGTTACTGCCTCACCAGTGAAGGGCCTCGAGGAGACCCAGCGTCTCACCGAGGAGTTCCAGGCGGCCGGGTTCGAGCCGGTGCCGCACATCTCGGCGCGTATGGTGCGCGACCGCGCCCACTGCGCAGAGCTCGCTCATTGGCTGCGCGACAACGGCCTGAAGAAGATGTTCCTTGTCGGCGGCGACCAGGAACCGCCCGGCGAGTACTTCGATGCCGTGCTCTTCTTGAAGGACTTCCTCGAGCAGGACCACGGCCTCGAGGGCCTTGGTGTCACCTCGTACCCCGACCATCACGCGTTCATCTCCGACGAGAAGTTGCACGAGGCACTCCACGCCAAGCAGACGCTGCTCGCCGAGGCCGGGCTCCCCGGCTGGTGCTCGACGCAGATGTGCTTCGACGCCGAGGTGATCGAAGCGTGGCTGCGCAAGGAGCGGGCCGAAGGCTTGACCCTGCCGGTGCACCTCGGTGTGTCGGGCGTGGTCGACAAGGCCAAGCTCATGACGATGGGGGTGCGCATCGGTCTCGGCGCGTCGCTCGGTTATCTCAAGAAGAACCGGGCGGCCATCACCAAGATGCTGACTTCGACCTCGTATGACCCGAACGACCTCATGATGCCGCTGTCGAACGCGGCGCTCGAGCTCGACATCGAGGGCGTGCACATGTACACGTTCAACCAAATCGAGGCGACGGAACAGTGGCGGGCCGAGGCGCTCGCCGAACTCGCCGGCTGACCCGACCGGGCGTCACGTTCCCTCTCTCTGGGTGCGACGGCGAAGCAGCGCTCGTCGGACATCGTTCAGGTGGAGGAACGAGCCCGTGACCACCACCGTCGACACCTCACTGCGAGCCGTCGCAATCACAACGGCCGCGTCGGCGTCGGTCGCGTCGATCACGTCGGCGACACCAGCGGCACGGAACGCGTCGACCATCGCCGAGGTTGGATGACTCCGCGGCCCGAACACACCGGGCGACGGACCGAACGGCACGACGATCGCAGCATCCAGCGCTGGGGCAATTGCCGCAGCACAGCCGGAGAGGTCCTTTCCCTCCCCCACCGACACGATGCCGAGACGGGGTCCCGGCTCGGAGCGAAGGGGCCCGACGAGCGCTGCGAGCTTCATGGGGTTGTGGGCGCCGTCAAAGATCCATCTCGATGGCCGAATCTCAGGAAGGTTCACCTGCTCGTACCGGCCGGGCTGTGAGCCGAACACCGGATCGGGCGCCGATGGGTCGAGTTCAGCGAGCACGGCGGAAGCGGTCGCCTCGGCGTCGTGACGCCAGTCGTTCGTCGCCGTCACCTCGACCAAACGCACTCCGTGCTCAACGGCTGCCGCCCGCGCCACATCGGCAGCTTCGCCGGAAGGCTGCGGTCCGAGCACGGCGGTCGTGCGTCCGGCGAACACCGCCGTCTTCTCGGTTGCGATCGCCGTCACCGTCGGACCCAGGACGTCGGTGTGGTCGAGGCCGATCGCTGTCACGGCGGTGACGACATCGGCACGTCCGAAGACATTGGTGGCGTCGACCCGGCCACCG
>FUFK010078111.1_pt1 | contig 11442 bp, 11 predicted proteins | sample 1021851 | NCBI WGS metagenome assembly FUFK01 (sample SAMEA51879418, study PRJEB19060) | metagenome
AACATCTACGTATTGTTCTAATCTAAATTTTTGTTCAAAAGATCTTTTAGCAATACCTTTATATATATATTGCACGCTATCATCTTGGACTTCAGATCCACCATTTCCCTTAATTGTAAGGACACCATCGTGGACGTCAATACTTATGTCTTTTTTATTAAAGCCAGAGACTGCTAAAGTAATTTCATACTCATCATCAGATATTCTAATAATATCATGAGCAGGAAAAGAACTTTGTTTTTGGTTAGAAATGCTNTCTAATTCATTNAAAAGGTTATCAAAACCTACNAATGATCTNAAAGCAAGNGTTGGTAAAATAGTCATAATTATCTCCTTATAAAGCGAGTTNTNTTCAACATCCCAATAANGGCGATGTTATTTGTTAAATTGTGACCCANTNTGGCATCACATTNATATATTTAATGTTGAAANTCTTTTTTTCAAGACCTAGTATTTAAANTTATTATGGAGGCTTATTTGGATACTACTAAATCTTTAGATACATTAATTGTTGGGGCTGGTTTTGCAGGAATGTATAGTTTACATAAACAGCTGTCTGATGGATTTAAAGCAGAAATTTACGAACAAGCAGATGATGTTGGAGGAACCTGGTATTGGAATAGATATCCTGGAGCTAGATGCGATATTGAAAGTATGGATTATTCATATTCATTTTCAGAAGAATTACAACAAGAGTGGAATTGGAAAGAAAAATATGGAACTCAACCAGAACTTTTAAAATATGCTCAATATGTCTGTAAAAAATTTAACTTAAGGGATAAAATAAATTTTAACACAAAAATAACGAAAGCGAATTTTAATGAAAAGAAACAAAATTGGTTTATAAAAACTGATAAAGATGAAGTTATCACTTCTAAAAACCTAATTTTAGCAACTGGAAATTTATCTACCCCAAACACACCTCATTTTCCTGGAATAAATGAATTTAAAGGAAACATCTACCACACTGGTGCTTGGCCAAAAGAAATGCCAAATTTTAAAGGAAAAAGAGTTGGTATCATTGGTACGGGTTCATCTGGTGTTCAATCAATTCCAATAATTTCAGAAACTGCACAACAGTTATTAGTTTTCCAACGCACTCCAAACTTTAGTTTACCAGCAAGACATAGAGATCTGCCGGATGATCGAAGAGATGAATATAAGAAAAACTATAAAAAATACAGAGATCTTGCGAAAAATTCTTCTTTTGGAATAGCTAAATATCAACCACCGACGCAATCTGCTTTTGATGTAAGTGAAAATGAAAGAAATGATATTTATGAAAAAGCTTGGCAAGAAGGCGGTCAAGCCATGTTATTTGCTTTTACTGATCTATTAACTGATGAGAAAGCAAATGAAACAGCTGCAGAGTTTGTACGCAATAAAATTAGAAAAATTGTCAAAGACAAAAGAACTGCTGAATTACTTTGTCCCACTAATCATCCGATTGGAACAAAAAGACTATGTTTAGATAGTAACTATTTTGAAACTTATAACAAAGAAAATGTATCGTTAATTGATGTTTCAAATAATCCAATTGAGAAAATTACTTATAATGGATTAATTACTAATAATACCGAATACTTATTTGACGATTTAGTTTTCGCAACAGGCTTTGATGCAATGACTGGTGCAGTNAACGCAATAGATATCAGAAATGAAAATGATATAAGCTTAAAATCAATATGGGACAAAGGCCCAAAAACATATTTAGGTATAATGGTATCAAACTTCCCTAATCTTTTTATGATTACAGGACCTCAAAGCCCGGGTGTAAAAAGTCAAATGATTTTATCAATAGAGCAACATGTTGATTTTGTTCATAATTTGATCGTTCATAAACAAAAAAATAATTTTAATACTGTTTCAGCAAATTTAAATAGTCAGAATGAATGGGTTAATCATAATAATGAAGTTGCAAACTCAACTTTATACCCATTAGCTCATTCTTGGTATAATGGTGATAATATAGTAGGAAAATCGAGGAATTTTATGCCCTATGTCGGTGGAGTTGCAAATTATAAAAGTATTTGTGATGAAAAAATAAAAAACAATTATGAAGGGTTTGAGTTTTTATAATTCTTATATTTGATATGGAAGTAAAATGGAAATATCAAAAATTGAAGTAAACACATACAAAATACCTTTGCCTGAACCTGTTGAAGCTTTTGCCGCAGGTGTCATGAAAGCATTTGATTTAGTCATCTGTAAAATTATAAATGATGACGGGGGGCATGGNATTGGGTATATAACTGTTCACGAAAATCAAGGTTTAGCAATTGCTTCAATTATAAAAAATAGCTTTATACCTATAATTTTGAACAAGGATCCTAGATTAATTGAATTNCTATGGAAAGAAATGTGGAANGCCACCCACTATGCCGGGAGGGGTGCGCCTGTAAGTTTTGCTATTGCTGCTGTTGATGTTGCACTTTGGGATCTTAAAGGTAAATGCTTAAATGAACCATTATGGAGATTGCTTGGTGGCTTTAAAAAAGAAGTATTAGCTTATGCAGGAAATATTGATTTAAATTTTACAATAGAAAAATTGCTTAATGGAGCTTCTAANTCTCTTGATGACGGNTTCAGATCAATCAAAATGAGGCTAGGTAGAGAATATTTATCTGAGGATATTAAAAGATTAGATGCCATGAGAACTCATTTACCAGATGACATTATGTTAATGGCAGATGCTAATGAGGCATGGAGAATTGATCAAGCTGTAATAGCTTTTAAAGAGATAGAAAAATTTAATTTAGTTTGGCTTGAAGAGCCAATAAAGCCAGATGATTTTGTAAGTTATGCTCACTTGAGATCTTTAGGAAAAATCCCAATTGCTGCGGGTGAAAATCTTCATACTCTTTCTGAATTTAATCAACTTATTAATGTTGGTGGTGTTGATTTTCTTGAACCTGACTTAACAACTTGTGGAGGCATTACACCTTTCATGAAAGTAGCAAAATTGGCTGAAATAAATAATTTACCAATATGTTCTCATGGAGTTCATGAATTACATGTACATCTACTCGCATCATGCCCTAATGCGTCTTATTTGGAATTCCATGCATGGAGAATTGACGAATTCATTGAATCTCCACTTAAAGTTAAAGATGGTTTCACCCAAGCTCCTGAAATGCCTGGACATGGTATAATTTTTGATTTTGATAAGTTAACAAAATTTCGTATCAACTAAAAAATTATAAATTGTTCTTTCAATAATTAATTATTAAAGGAAAATTTTATGGATAATTCTGCAAAAATAAAACAATTAGGTGCCAAGATGCTCTCAGATGCAGATAGTTCTGATGAACAAGATTTTGGCTCCTTTTATCTTTCAAGGTTTCTCGGTTTTCAAACTACTTATAAAGATGATTTGTGTATAGTCTCATTTGAAGCCAAAAGTCCTATGTTCAATCCTCAAGGAACTCTTCATGGTGGTGTCATAGCTACCGCTTTAGATGTATCTATGGGCCATTTATTACATCATAAAATGGGTGCTGGAGCAACATTAGAAATGAATGTAAAATACCTTCTTCCAATCAATGGAGGGCAAGTCAGATGCGAAGGAAGTTTTATCAAAAAAGGTAAAACAATTGTTTTTTTACAATCTCACTTATATAGAGAAGATCAAAGATTAGCTGCTTATGCAAGTGCAACATGGATTCCTATTAATAAATAACATTTAATTTAAATTTCTAAAATTACAATATTCTTCAGCATTCATTTGGTGGTAATTTACTTTATCATAATTAATCTTAATTGGGTTGGGATCTACTATATCTATTTTTATCCCTCTGGATATTGCAATTCTTAATGCAATAGAAGTAATGTTAACGCTAAATGACGTACCTATAAAAATTATTTTTTGTGCTTTGTTCATCCAATCTTCAGCTTCTGAAATTCTATATAAATCTGTATAAATTTCATCAAATAACAATACATATGGTTTTAAGGATACACCGTTTTGGGGTATAAAATGACCATTATAAAATTTGATTTTAAACTTTTTCAACAATTCCTTTTTTAAAACTTCATCACTTGGATTTAAAGATAAATCTATTTCATTCCAATTTGCATCAAATGGCACTTGCTCTTCCAATTCATTTTTATAGCAAACAACTTTATCTAATCTTCCATGAATAGATATGTAGTCTTTATTTCCAGCCTTACCGTCTAAACCATCAATATTTTGAGTTATTAACTTTTTGTCAGCTAGCCAATAATGCGCTAAATTTGGTTTAACATTTCTGTAAGAAGCAAATCTTTTGAAATACCATAATAAAAAGTCCGCTGGATAATTTTCATACATGGACCTAGTAGCCATTTCTTGAGGTGTGTAATTAACGCTTCCTACAGTCCAAAAACCATCATTTCCTCTAAATGTTGGTATACCACTACTTGCACTTACACCAGCCCCAGTAATANANANTTCATCTATCATCATTAAGCCTTATCATTAATTCTGTATTTGATTCAACTAACTAATCAATTTATTGCTTTTTTTTCTAAATCTGCAAAAATCTTATTATAAAAAATATTGGAGTTTAAAANATGACTGACATTAATCTTGTTTATCTTCCGATTGTAGGAAGGGGCCTTCAAATAAATATTATTTGTGCAATGCATAACATAAAAGTTAATTTGCTTATGAGTAAACCTATGGGTGAAGACTTTGATAAAGATACGCAGGCTCCTTTTGGAACGATACCATGGTTAAAAGACAATTCTAATGGAATAGAATTAAATGATTCATTGGCCATAGTTCAGTATTTAACTAATAAATATCCAGGCCCTCTCACGCCTACTTCAACTGAAAATGCAGCATTATCTGCTATGTATTGGTCTTGGGCACAAGATTATTACTCATTTGTATTATCTCCATTTCATGACATTATTACTGGCCATAATGAANCTTTTTGGAGAAATTTAAGATTAACAGACACATTAGCTGAAGGTGGCAAGGAATTAGGAATTTCTAATCTTACAAAATTACATCATAAAAGATTACAATATTTAGAAAATCACATAAAAGACAAAAATTTAGCTCCTTTTGTCACTGGTAATTCATGCTCATATGCTGATATATTTATTTATACTTGTATAAGGACTGTAGAACACACAGGTGGTTTTGAAATTTTAAGAGAAGCTTGTCAAGGTAAGCCATTTATAAACTACCCTAACATATTAAAAATATGTGATGAAGTTGAAAAACAGCCTAAAATTATTGAGACAGTTGGATCAAAATTCAAAGATTGTCCAATTTAAAATAAATATATTTNAATTTTTATTTATGACTTGGTGCTTATAAAAGATGCTTCATTCATAATTGTCATAACTCCAGTCTCAACCATAGCACCTGCTTCAACCCTGGTTTTGGTCAATTCTTCATCACTACCAAAATTCTTTAGTGATTCCATAGATTCAAAATCCATAATTACAGTCAATTTGTTTTCATTATCACTTGGTGTGCCTGCAAACACTAATTTACCTCCATGAGCATTTAATCTATGTTCATTTTGTATAAACATCTCTTTCCAAGGCGCAAAACCTTTCGCCAGATCAATTTCCATTTTTACTAACATGAGAATCCTTCATTGTTGTTTAAAAGTTATTACTATATGTTTAATTTAAATATATAAAATTTTGAAATTTACCATTTTGTTGATATTCAATTATTTAGTATTATTTATTTAAATACAACTCTTTAAAATTTTACATACAGCAAATTACTGGAAAACAAATTGTCAGAAATAATAAATGTTCAAAATCTTGTAAAAAAATATGACAATAATTTTACAGCAGTAAAAAACTTAAACCTAAAAATTAGACAAGGTGAAATAATAGCCTTACTTGGCCCAAACGGTGCGGGAAAAACTACGCTTATATCAACTATTTGTGGCCTCTCGTCAATTACTTCAGGTCTAATCAAAGTAAATGGATTAGACGTAATTAAAGATTATAGGAAAACGCGAGAACTTATAGGTTTAGTGCCTCAAGAGCTAGCACTTGAGCCATTTGAAAAAGTAATAAATTCCGTTAAATTTTCTAGAAGATTGTTTGGGAAAAAAGATGATAATGAATATATTGAAAAACTTCTGACTAAGTTACAACTTTATGACAAAAAAAATAATATTATAAAATCATTGTCTGGTGGCATGAAAAGAAGAGTTATGATTGCAAAAGCCTTAAGCCATAATCCACAAATACTATTCTTAGATGAACCAACAGCAGGAGTTGATGTTGAATTGCGAAAGGATATGTGGAGTATTATAAAAGAGTTAAAAAACGAAGGTGTAACGATAATTTTAACTACCCACTATATTGAAGAAGCCGAAATGATTGCTGACAGAATTGGCATAATCAATCACGGTGAACTATTATTGATAGAAGAAAAAAAGGAATTAATAAAAAGAATGAGTGTAAAAACACTCAAAGTTAAGTTAAAGAAAACTCTAGATATTATTCCTACAAAACTAAAAAAATATAATTTGAAATTAATAGATGAAGGTAAATCATTTCTTTATTATTATAACACTGGCAAAGAAAGAACTGGAATTACATCATTGCTATCAGATATGAACAAAATTGGGATTAATCTTTTCGACATCCAAACAGAAGAAACATCATTAGAAGAAATTTTTGTAAAAATAATTAAGGAATAATTTATGAATATTCGTGGCATACATGCAATTTACAGATATGAGATGAATAGGTCATTTAGAACTCTTATACAAAGTCTTGTATCACCAGTTTTATCAACAATTCTTTACTTTATTGTATTTGGTGCTGCAATTGGATCACGAATGGATAATATTAGTAATGTTTCTTATGGAGCATTTATTGTACCTGGACTTATAATGTTAACTGTACAAATGCAAAGCGTAAACAACGCCTCATTTGGTATATACTTTCCGAAATTTATTGGAACAACTTATGAACTATTATCTGCCCCATTATCTTTTGTAGAAATAGTTATTGGATATGTAGGTGCTGCAACTACAAAAGCATTCTCTATTGGTTTAATAATATTGTGCACATCTTATCTATTTGTAGACTTAGATATTAAATATCCCTTTTTTATGCTTTGTTTTTTATTAATCACTTGTATGACGTTTAGCCTTTTAGGATTTATAATTGGTATAGTCTCAGACAATTTTGAGCAGCTGAATATTGTCCCAATGCTTATTATTACACCTTTAGTTTTTTTAGGAGGTAGTTTTTACACAATAGATATGCTTCCCCCATTTTGGCAAAATTTTGCTCTACTAAACCCAATAGTTTATTTAATCTCAGGATTTAGATGGTCTTTTTTTGGTGTGGGAGATGTTCCTATTTTTACTAGTATTATATTTATGTTAATTTTTACAAGTATTTGTATCAGCATAATTTGGTACATATTTAAAACAGGATATAAAATTAAAAATTAATCTATAATTTTTATTAATATTCAAATGAAAGGATTTTTTAATGAAATTGTACACTTTTGCACCAGCTGCAAATGCTCTTAGAGTTGAAATGTTTTTAAGAGAAAAAGAATTAAAATTAGAAACAATTTCAGTAAATGTTAGAGAAGATGAATTGTTCAAGGAACCATATAATTCAATGAATCCTTTTAATTGTATTCCTTTTTTAGAGTTAGAAAACGGGACAATAATTACAGAAACAATTTCAATTTGTCGTTATTTGGATGAACAATCTAACAGCTCAAAATTATTTGGAAATGATACAGAAGAACGAGCAATTATTGATATGTGGAATAGAAGAATTGAGTTAGATGGGTTTTTACCACTATTACATTCTGTACGAAATAAAACATCATTTTTTAAGGGAAAGGTTGTTCCAGGAACTCGAACCAGCATCACTCAGTCTCCAGAAATAGTTGAACGTGGAATTGAGATGTTTGATATTTTATTAAATAGGATCGAACCACATCTATCTAAAAATAAGTTTCTTTTAGGTGATAAATTTACCATAGCTGATATAACTAGCCATTTTATGTTCAATCTATCTAATATGTTAAAAATTGATTTTGGACAAAAGTATAAAAATGTTTATCGGTGGAAATCCGACTTAGAAAAAAGACCATCAAACCCTTTGTTAGATAACGATTAATTTCTTAAGTTAGTAGATTATGGAATCAACTAAGAAAAAATTAGCTATAGTAACAGGTGCTGCAAGAGGAATTGGTCTAGCAACTGCAAAATTATTTAGTCAAAATGATTATAAAGTAGCAATAGTTGATAGAGATAAAAACGAGCTTTCAAATTTATCTTTAGCAAATAATTCAATGAAATCATTTTGTTATGATATTTCAGATTTTAACAACGTAGATATGATGTATCAGAAAATTCTTGAATGGCATGACAGAGTAGATGTTTTAGTTAACAATGCTGGTGTTGCAGATTTTGGTTCAATAGAGATGACAGACTTTAAACGATGGAATGAAGTAATGAAAACAAATTTAGATGGTGCTTTTATGTGCTCACAAAAAGCAATCAATTATCTAAAAACCACTAAAGGAAGCATTATCAATATAGCATCTATATCTGGACTTAGAGCGTCGACATTAAGAGTTGCATATGGAACATCAAAAGCTGCCATAATACAACTCACGAAGCAACAGGCTGCTGAATTAGGTGAATATGGAATCCGAGTTAATTGTGTTGCACCCGGACCAGTAAAAACAAAACTTGCTATGGCAGTTCATACTCAAGACATAATAGATGCATACCATGATGCAATTCCATTAAATAGATATGGAACCGAATATGAAATAGCTAATGCTATTTACTTTTTAGCATCTGAAAAAGCATCATACATTACTGGTCAAATTTTAGCTGTAGATGGAGGTTTTGAAGCTACTGGGGTTGGACTTCCTTCTNTAAGAANATAAAAAATGANATTAATAAATAAATTTTTGATTTTAAGCATTTTTATAATACTTTTACCCAGGGTAAGCTTTGGTAACACAAATGATTATGAGCTTTATGAAGTTAAAAATTATCATGATCAATTTTGTTCTAAATTAGTCTCTAATATTACGAACAAAAATATTGAAGACGAATGGATTACATTAGAAAAAAGCAATAATTATCAATTACTTATAAATAATAATAAAAAAATAAAATTAAAATTACAATCATTTGTTAGAAAAAAGGAAATCCAAAAACTTATTTTTACTTTTTATAGTCTTTTAAATAAGCCCATCATAGAATTACGCTCTAACAAGAATTGTAAAATTAAAAGTGCTAGAGTATTGATTTATGACAAAAAAGATATCCCAATTAAAATAAATTCAGTGGATATGTCTAATTATAATATAATAGAAACAAAATTTCTAAATCCAGATTTACCCATTATAAATAATGAAAGTGATAAAAATATAATTGGTTTAATTGATACTGGTATAAATTATACAATNNAAAAATTTNAAAAAAATATAGCAACTAAAAATAAAAAAATAATTGGATATGATTTTTGGGATAATGATAATAAACCATTTGATAGTGANCCAAGNCAAAATCCCTTTTATCCCAGACACCACGGCACAACAGTATTTAGTGTATTATCAAAAGAGGCNCCTGAATCTAAGNTNGCTCCATATAGGTTTCCNGCTAATGATATGTGCAAATTTAAAGATNTGATANACCATATTNCTGAAAATTCAATTAAGCTTGTAAGTTTATCAATGGGTTCAGACAATATTTTAGACTGGGTTTGCTTTAAAGAGGCTTTGGAAAAGCATAAAGATATTCTTTTTATTGTTTCTGCAGGAAATAATGGTTTTAATATTGATAATAAACCTATATATCCTGCTTCATTAGACTTAGANAANATNATTACAGTAACATCTTCAGATCAAACAGGAAGNCTTGGNAGAGGATCAAACTATGGAAGATNTTCGGTTGATTTTATCTTGCCAGCAGAACGTGTAGAAGTAATCGATCATAGAGGGGTAAGNGCTTCAACTGGCGGCACAAGTTATGCNGTTCCAAGATTAGTCGCTTTAGTTTCAAGATANATNGANAAAAATCCAAANNCATCNANAGATGATATATTAAGTTTTTTAAANAAAAGAGCTATANAAAAAGGANAAAAAATAACNANATATGGCTGGATCCCAGACCCTTNAGANAATTANCTTATTGATTAGATTTAAANGCATTTTCAATAAATTTTTTTGCAAGNGGTAANGCNTCTNTATTATACTTAGNCATAAGTTCTANAACATTNTCNGACATGTTNNTATGTCTTTTAAAATACCAGCAACTTGGACACCTAATCTCAAGACTTGGGGATTTTCAGGAGTAAGCTTAAGCAACCTTAATATTAAGGGCTTTTCTTTTTCTAAATCTCTTTGTATGTGATATACAATAGCTAAAGAAATAAGAGAGTTTGGGCTAGAAGGATCAAGTTTTATACTCTTCTCAAGAAACTTTCTTGCCTTATTGAGATCCCCTAACCTTCCAAAAGTTTGACCTGCTTGATCAATGAGTTGCTTGTTTTGAGAATTCCAACAATAAGTATCAATATTTTTTTTTATTTTATCATCAAGATTTTTTTGAACATATTGGGCTTCTTCGAGATTATCAGCACATAGTCTTATGTTTTTACCAATTTTAAAAAAATTGTCTTCATGTTTTAGATCAGTCTTTTTTATCACTTCATTTACTAGGGATATTGGAATAATTTCATTAATATTTCCATCTCCTGAGGCAAGAATGCCAACCAAATTGCCATTATCATCAACAACTGCACCACCACTATTACCAGGAAGACTCTTTGCATCAGTATGTATTCTGGACTGAGGATATTTGTTGGTGTCTGAATAAGCAATAATTTTGCCTTTATCATATATTCTATTTGATTTTCTTCCTTGATCAAAACCTATAACTCTTATCATTCCTTTGATTTTATTTAATTTCAATAGTTTGGTAGGATTTCTTTTTTGTTTGTTTAAGGTTAAAATTGCCAAATCAGCAGGAAAATTATGTGTTAATGGAAATGCTTTTTTGATTTCTCCATTATAATATCTAATTATTAATTGTTTATGATCTTCTACTACATGCCTATTAGTCACTATAAAATCATCATCTATTATAGTGCCACTTGCTACCATCATAGGAGTTTTAATACCAACAACTTGATTTAATTTATTACAAATATTTTCATTATATTTACAATTCTTAAGGTCTGATAATGCAAATTTAGAAAAAAATAAACTAATAAAAACAATATAGTATATAAAATTATTAATATTTTTAATTATCATTATTTTTTTTCTTAACTAAATATTTGTGAAATCCTTCAAAAACCAGAACATTATTTTGATTATTTACTAAAGCTTTCATTTCTATAATACCAGTTGTATTTTGTGAAATAAGGTTTGATACAATTAATTGAGGATATAAAGTATCTTCTCTATACACAGGTTTTAACATT
>FUFK010048282.1_pt1 | contig 11440 bp, 7 predicted proteins | sample 1021851 | NCBI WGS metagenome assembly FUFK01 (sample SAMEA51879418, study PRJEB19060) | metagenome
AAGCAACAGATCCTATTTATCAAAAAATTTCTAAGGTAATGCCTGAAATTGAGTGGTCAGTACATGCACCTTACATTCACAAAATTAATAAATTAAAAAAAGAAAAGAATGCTGTCATTCTTGCGCATAATTACCAAACACCTGAAATATATCATGGTGTCGCTGATTTTTCTGCAGACTCTTTAGCATTAGCAATTGAAGCTTCTAAGACATCAGCAGATATAATTTTAATGGCAGGAGTTCATTTTATGGCAGAAACTGCAAAATTAATGAGCCCTGAAAAAAAAGTCATTTTGCCTGACATGGATGCAGGTTGTTCTTTGTCTTCATCTATAACTGGTAAGGATGTGAGATTATTAAAGGAAAAATATCCAGGCGTACCCGTTGTTTCATATGTTAACACTTCTGCTGAAGTGAAAGCTGAAACTGATGTTTGTTGTACATCAGCCAATGCTGTTAAAATTGTAAAATCACTTGGAGTTAAAAAAGTAATATTTTTACCAGATGATTATCTTGCAAAATATGTGGCCTCACAAACAGATGTGGAAATTATTTCGTGGAAAGGTATTTGTATTGTTCATGATCAATTTAATGAACAAGAAATTCATGATATTCGAAAAAACAATCCTGGAATAAAAATTATCGCTCACCCTGAATGTCCTCCAGATGTTATTAAAGCAAGTGACTTTGCAGGTTCTACTTCTGGAATGATTAATTATGTCAAAGATAATCAGCCTAAGAAAGTTATGATGGTTACTGAATGCTCTATGAGTGATAACATTGAAGTTGAAAATCCTAAGGTTGAATTTATCAAGCCATGTAATATGTGTCCTCATATGAAAAAAATTACTCTTCCAAAAATTTTAGACTGTTTAGAAAATGAAACAGGTGAAATAATTATGGACGAAGAGACTATAGAGAAAGCAAGAATTTCAGTAGAGAAGATGGCAGCTATCGGCAGATAATAAGTGTCAAAAATTAAACTTAGCAAAGAATTTATTCGCAATACCGTCAAACTAGCATTAAATGAGGATCTTTATCCTTCAGGGGATATAACTTCAAGTTTAGTTAAAAATGATAAAATTATAACCGTTAAACTTTTATCAAATCAAAATGCAATTATTGGTGGATTATTATTTGCGAAACAAGCTTTTGCACTAATTGATAGTAAAATTAAATTCATAATCAAAAAGAAAGATGGCTCAAAGATAAAAAAAGGTTCTTTAGTTGCTTTAATAAAGGGAAATGCAAAAAATATATTAATAGCTGAAAGAGTTGCATTAAATTTTTTATCTCACATTTCTGGTATAGCTACAAAGACTAATGCATTTGTAAAGCTAGCTGGAAAAAGAACAAAAATTTGTTGTACACGAAAAACAATTCCAAATTTGAGAGTAATTCAAAAATATGCAGTTAAGTTAGGAGGTGGAACAAATCACCGATTTAATTTAAGTGATGAATATTTAATTAAAGACAATCATATAGCTAGTTCAGATTTAAGAAGTTTAGTATCCAAAGCTATAAAGAATAAAAAAGGAAGAAAAATTACAGTCGAAGTAGATAATCTCAATCAACTTAAATCAATAATGGGGCTTAAATTTAATACCGTATTATTTGATAATATGAGTATTAAAAGTTTGAGAGAAGGCGTCAAAATCTCTAAAAAAAATTATGAAACTGAGGCTTCAGGAAATATAAATTTGAAAACAGTTAAATCTGTTGCGTCAACGGGTGTTAATAGAATTTCGTTAGGATCTATCACTCATAGCGCTGAAGCAGTTGATCTAAAATTAGAAATTTAAGATACAAATTTAGAAAGATCAGGTTTGAAATAATTTGGTCCTTTCATCACTTTTCCTGCATCATTGTATATAGGTTTTCCATTATCATCTAACTTACTCATGTTTGAATTTTGAACCTCTTCAAAACACTTATCTAGATCAATTCCAAATGCATGCCCAGCCCCATAAGTAACATACAAAATATCAGTTAAAGCATCAGCTACTTCTAACAAATCTTTTTTACTCATGGCATCTTTTAACTCTTCTAATTCCTCTTTAATAAGATCTATCCTTAATTCATTGATTTTATCTGTGCTAAATGAAGGCTCTGTTTTGACTTCTTGGCCAAAAGTTTTCATGAAAGTTCCTACTTTACTAAAATTCGACATATTGCTCCTGTATGTTTTTAATATTTTATTGTATATTTATAATTATTTGTAACTTAGAAATTAATCAATGAAATTAAGAAAAGAATTCGATAGCATTGGAAGTGTCAATGTTCCTGATGACAAATACTGGGGGGCATCTACACAAAGATCTAACAAATTTTTCAATATTGGAAAAATTTTAGTAAATATTTCTATCATCAAATCTATTGCAATCATTAAAAGATCTGCAGCAATAGTTCATGCAAAGGATAGATTAATTGATAGTAAAATATCTAAAGCGATTATTAGAGCTTCAGATGAGATAATTAAAGGTAAGTTAGATAATAATTTTCCATTAAAAGTCTGGCAAACAGGTTCAGGAACACAAACAAATATGAATGTTAATGAAGTCATTGCTAATCGTGCGATAGAAATGATGGGTGGAAAAAAAGGATCAAAGAAACCTGTTCATCCAAATGATCATGTAAATAAATCACAATCTACGAATGATGTATTTCCAACAGCAATGCATATTTCTGTTGCAAAAGAAACATTAAGTAAATTGTTACCGAACTTAAAGATTTTAGAAAAAGAATTAAATCGGAAATCTAGAGAATTTAAAAATATAGTAAAAATTGGCCGGACCCACCTTCAAGATGCAACTCCTCTTTCTTTGGGCCAAGAATTTTCTGGTTATCATGTGCAAGTTAAAAAAAGTATCGAAAGAATTGAATATGCTTTAAAAGAAATTTTATTTCTTGCTCAGGGAGGTACTGCTGTTGGAACAGGTATAAATTCAAGAAAAAACTTTGACAAAAAGGTAGTAAAAGAAATTGCAAAATTTACAAAAGTAAAATTTAAACCTGCTAAGAATAAATTTGCTGAACTTGCAGCACATGATTCTATAGTTAATTTTTCTGGAACCTTAAATACTTGTGCAGTAGCACTAATGAAAATATCAAATGATATAAGATTTTTAGGATCTGGTCCAAGAGCCGGTTATGGAGAATTAATTCTGCCTGAAAATGAACCTGGCTCATCTATAATGCCTGGCAAAGTTAATCCTACTCAATGTGAAGCAGTCACAATGGTATGTGTAAAAGTTATTGGAAACCATAACGGCATTACAATGGCTGGATCTCATGGACATTTTGAATTAAATGTTTTTAAACCTTTGATTGCACACAACATTCTACAATCAATAGATCTAATAGCTGATAGTACTAAAAATTTTGCTCTTTATTGTGTTAAAGGAATAAAAGCGAATAAAAAGAAAATTCAGGAACATTTAGATAATTCTTTAATGCTCGTTACAGCACTTGCACCTCATATTGGCTACGATAATGCTGCTAAAATTGCAAAGACAGCTCTAAAAAACAATACTACTTTAAAGTATGAAACATTAAAATCAGGTCTAATCACAGAAAAAGATTATAAAAAAATAGTTGATCCTAAAAAAATGATCTATCCTGCGTAAGCTTTAAGCAAATCATTAGTCATATTTTTAAAAAATATTTTGTTTTGCATGTCAGAACCACGAAAATAAATATTATTTAATTTTTCATTAACTTTTTGATTATATTTACCATCAATAATTATATCGCTTAGAATTACTACTTTTTCATTAAATGCGTAAGAAAAACGAAAATCAATAGTTTTTATTTTTTTTCTAAAGTTTTTTGGTGTGAGTAAGAATTTATAAATATTTTTAACATTTTTAATATTTATCTGTGATTTTCCATCAAGAAAGAGTTTGCCATCTTTAACAAAAATTAATGTATCAGTTACANTTTATAATTGAATTATTTTTCCATTCTATTTGAGTATCATCTATATCAATTAGTCCTTCTTGTATTTTAGATTTTAAAATAAGATTTATAAAATTTCGCTTATTTTTGATTTTATTTGCATTTATGTTTAATTTAAAATCTATATTCTTGCTATTTAGAATACCTGTTCTTAATAATTCAACAATAATTGCATTAGTACCAAATAAATAAGAAATATTTATTTCTTCTGTATTACCCTCAAAGTTAGAGTAAAAAGGTTTAAAGTTTAATTTTCCATTATATAAAAATTTTTTTTTATCTGACTCATCAAACAAATTGAATTCAAAAAAATTTTTATTTGTTTTATAATTCAATACGCTTTTTTTTTTATTAAAAAGCAATTTAGATGAACCTGATTTAATATCACCATCATAATTAAATATATTTTCAATTTGCAATTTTGCAAATTCAAGATTTAATTCTGTAAATAATTTTTTTTCATTTTTGTTGTTTATTGCCTTTAAAGAAAAAGGTATGTTGAATATTTCGTTTTCTGAAAAAAGAACATTTTTTAATTCATTTTGATCGTAAAAATATTTCAAATTTTTAATTTTATGAATAAATAAAACCTCATTCTCTAAATTTCTGAAAAAAATATTACTATTTATAATATTCAAATTTGCGTCTAAAAAATTGTTATTTAAAATATTTATAAAAAAATTACTATTTTTATTATTAAGTTCGAAATTTACGGTATCTATAATTACTTTAGTAATATTAAAATTTTTCAATGAAAATAAATTTTCTAAAGAAATATAAATTTTTATGTGATTTACATCTGCAATATTTTCTTGGTTTTCTGTAATAAAAGACTCTTTACTTACAAAATGTGGTCTTGGAAAAAAGTTATAAACAAGGTTTTGATTGAAAGTTAAATCTAAGTTAAATTTGGTTATTAATTCCTTTCTTAATTTTTTTGAAATATCATCTTGTTTATAAAATGTGGGTAATAAAAGGTATGAAATAAAAAAAACAAAGGCTGCGACAAAAGTAAGTATAATTGTATTATTAGTTAATAAATTTTTTATATTATCAAATTTTAACCTGTTTAAATTTCTCTCTAATAGACTATTAATTAATTTATTAATGTTTTTTAAACTTTTAACAAATTGGTTTGGCTTGGTCATTTTGATAAAAGAAACTTATAAAGTATTATTTTAAATGATAAACAAAGATTATTTAAAAAATTTAAATGAACCACAAAAAGAGGCCGTATTGCACTTGGATGGTCCGCTTTTAATTGTTGCTGGTGCTGGTTCAGGTAAAACTAAAGTTTTAACCTCTAGAATTGCCAATATTATTAAAGAAAAGAAGGCGTTCCCTAATCAAATATTAGCAGTAACTTTTACAAATAAAGCAGCAAAAGAAATGCAAATTAGAGTAAGTAATATTTTAGGATCATCTGCAACTGGACTTTCTTGGCTTGGAACATTTCACTCCATTTGTGCAAAGTTGCTTAGAAAACATGCATCTGCTGCAAAACTAAATTCAAATTTTACAATAATAGATACAGACGATCAAATTAGACTTATTAAAAATATTTGTAAAGCTGAGAATGTAGATATCAAACAATTATCACCAAGGTTTATATTGACAATTATAGATCATTGGAAAAATAAAGGTTATTATCCATCTGAGGTAATTATTAACAAAAAAGATATTTATGAAAAAACTATTTTGCCTCTATATAAAATATATCAACAGAAATTGACCGATTTAAATTCATGTGACTTTGGTGATCTAATTTTGCATACTGTAAAAATCTTAGAGAACTATTCAGATATAAGAGAAATATATTCTAAAAATTTTAAATATATCCTCGTTGATGAGTATCAAGATACAAATTTTATTCAAAGTAGATGGCTTAATCTTTTATCAGAAAAAAATAAAAATATATGTTGTGTTGGTGATGATGATCAATCCATTTATAGTTGGCGAGGGGCAGAAATAAAAAATTTTCTCGAATTTGATCAAGTTTATGACAATACTAAAGTCATAAGACTTGAGCAAAATTATAGGTCATCACAGAACATTCTATCTGTTGCATCTAATCTTATCTCTAATAATCAAAATCGAGTTGGAAAGACATTAACAACAACTATGGAGGAAGGAGATTTGGTAAAATTAAACTGTTTTAAAAACGGTAAGGACGAAGCTACTGGAGTTTCAGATGAGATAGAGAAAAATATTCAGAAAAAATTTTCATATAATAATATTGCAATTCTTGTAAGAGCCATCTTTCAAACACGAGAATTTGAAGAAAGATTTCTTAAAATTGGGATACCTTATAGAATTTTAGGAGGAACAAAATTTTATGAAAGAGCCGAAATTAAAGATTGTGTTAGTTATTTAAGGTTAATTAATCAAGAAAAAGATGATTTAGCTTTTGAGAGAGTTGTAAATAACCCAAAAAGATCAATAGGTGATAGTACCTTAAAAAATATTCATGAATTTGCAAAAGTAAATCATTTAAATTTGGAGAGGGCATCTATCAAAATGCTAGAACAAAATCTTATTAAACCCAAAGCTAAAATTGGTCTAAACTTATTTATCAATTCCTTGAATAAATGGAGAAATGATTTGAAAATTAAAAAATCAAATCATATTAAATTATTACAAATTGTTTTGGATGAATCAGGTTATTCTGCAATGCTTAAAAATAAAAAAGATTTAGATAATGAAAACAGACTAGAAAATATCAAAGAGTTATTAAGTGCTATGAAAGAATTTGATAATTTGGAAAATTTTTTAGAACACGTTTCACTAGCAACATCTGTTGATCAGGAATGGGATGGAGAAAAAGTTAATATGATGACAATGCATGCTGCAAAAGGTTTAGAATTTGATGTAGTTTTTTTACCAGGCTGGGAAGAAGGACTATTCCCACATCAAAAATCTATTGAAGAAAAGGGTCAAAAAGGGCTAGAAGAGGAGAGAAGACTTGCTTATGTTGGGATTACCAGAGCTAAACAAAAAGCTATAATTTCATTCTCTATGAATAGGTTTTATCAGGGTGATTGGATAGAAAGTATGGCATCTAGGTTTATAGAGGAGTTACCAGAAAAAAATTTAGAAAAAAATTCATTTTTTGATGATGAAGTCAATAATGAAGAGGATTTTGAATTTAACCAAGATTTTGAAATAGAAGAAGGCACAAGAAGCCCTGGATGGATACGATACCAAAAAAGAATAAAGTGAAAAATAAAATTAAAATTTTACGAAATAAGTTAAAACAACATAACATAGATGGATATGTTGTTCCAAAAAACGACGATTATTTTACAGAGTATTCTAAATTAAACAGACTTAAAATTATATCCGATTTTAGTGGATCTGCTGGTCTTGCAATAATTTTAAAAAATAAAAATTATTTATTTACAGATGGACGATACACAATTCAAAGTCAAATTGAGTCTGGTAAGAATTTTAAAATAATAAATATCGAAAAATTAATTAATTGTGATTTATTTAAAAATCTTACTCTGGGTATTGATCCTAAGCTTTTTACATATAAGCAAGTAAAAAAATTTTTTTTAAAGTACAACAAAATTAAATTTATAAATGAAAACTTAATAGATCAAATAAAAAAATTTAAAGTTAAAGATAAATATCCATTTTATCATTTAGATAAAAATATTGTTGGAGAAAGTCATAAATCTAAGTTAAATAAAATTTCAAAATATTTAAAGAAAAATAAGTCTGACTATCTGTTTATAAGTGCACCTGAAAATACAGCTTGGGCTTTGAACATTAGAGGCAAAGATAGTCCTAATACTCCAATGCCTAACTCAAGATTAATAATTAGTAAGACGAAAAAAATTTATTTAATAGCTAATAAAATTAAATGTAAAAAACTAATTAGTAAAAAAATTATAAATTTAAATCAGATTATTGATATACAAGAAATATCAAAACTAAAAGGTAATAGTTTTATAATAGATGAAAATACATGTTCAATTTATTTTGAAAATTTAATTAAATCAAAATTTAAAATTAAAAAAAAAAAAGATCCTATTTATTATTTAAAATCAATTAAAAATAAAACAGAAATTAAACATATGATAAAATCGCATATTTCTGATGGCACAGCACTAACCAAATTTTTATATTGGATAAAAAATACTAATAAAAAAACAATCACAGAATTTCAAGCACAAAATAAGTTAGAGTATTTTAGAAAACAAAATAAAAATTATTTATATCCCAGTTTTGATACGATTGCTGGAACTGGAAAAAATGGAGCAATAGTCCATTATCGAGCTAAATCAAAAAATTGCAGGATTATAAAAAAAAAGGACATATTTTTATGTGACTCTGGCGGGCAATATAAATATGGGACTACAGACGTTACCAGAACAATTTGCTTTTCTAAACAAGACCAAGATATAAAAAATATTTTTACTAAAGTTTTGAAGGGTCACATAGCAGTGGCAACTACAAATCTAATAAAAGATGATATTGGAAAAAAAATTGATATGAGAGCGAGAAAATTCCTTAAAAAAAGTAATTTGGATTATGCCCATGGAACTGGCCATGGCGTTGGTTTTTTTCTTAATGTTCATGAGGGTCCACAATCAATATCTAGAATAAATAAGGTTAAAATTAAAGAAGGAATGATCTTAAGCAATGAGCCTGGTTTTTACAAAAAAAATAAATTTGGAATTCGAATTGAGAATTTGGTTTATGTTAAAATGCAGAATGGAAAATTGTTTTTTGAAAATTTGACAATGGCTCCAATTGAAAAAGAATTAATAAATTTAAATTTATTAACTAAATTTGAAAAAAATTATTTATTTAAATATCATTTAGATGTTTATGCTAAAATATCAAAATATTTAAATTCCAACGAGAAAAGATGGTTAGCTAGCATTATTTAACATTTTTAAAAACTCGTCTTGATTTATAATTTTAATTTTTAGCGCTTTGGCACTTTCTATCTTTCTTTTGGTTGGTTTTTCTCCAGTAATCAAATAATTTAACTTTCTAGATACGCTGCTCACAGTTGTACCAGAATTTTCTTCAATCAAGGATTTTACTTCCGCTCTACTAATATTATTTAATTTACCTGTTACCATAAAAGACTTATCTCTCAATAAACCATTTGTATTTGTAACTTTAGCATTAACAATATTAAGGAGCTTTTCTAATTCATTTAAGATTTTTATATTAATATTTTTTGAAAAAAAATTTTTAATAGAAACTAATTGTGTTTCTCCAATTCCATCAATGTTTAATAATTCATTATAATTGTTATTTTTTGATAAATTTTTAAATTTTTTGAAAGAGGTTAAATATTTAGACAATAATTTTGCATTTTCTAATCCAATATGTCTTATACCTAATGAGTAAATAAATCTTTCTAAAGATATTTGTTTTTTTTCGTTGATAGAATATTTTAAATTATCTGCTGACAGTTTGCCCCAACCGTCTAATTTTTGAATTCTGTCAAAATCTAATTTAAAAATATCTTGTGGAAGTTTAATTAATTTTAGTTCCCAGAATTTTTCAACAATTTTTTTTCCAAATCCGTCAATATTAAAAGCTTCTTTTGATACAAAATGTTTAATTTTTTCTTTTGCTATTCTATTACATTCAAAACCTCTGTCTGGACATCTTCTTACAGCATCGAATTTTTTTGTAAATTTATTAAATTCCTTAATTGTATCATATCCACATGGACACTTTTTTGGAAAAACAAATTTCTTTGATATGTTTTTTCTTTTTGATACATCAACTGAAACAACATGAGGTATAACATCTCCAGCTCTTTCTACTTTTACTGTATCGCCAATTCTAATATCTTTTCTTTCAATTTCATCTTCATTGTGCAATGTTGCATTGGATACAATTACTCCACCAATATTAATTGGTTTAATTTTTGCAACAGGTGTTAAAGCACCAGTTCTACCAATTTGAATCTCGATGTCTTTTATTTGAGAAATGGCTTTATTCGATGAAAATTTGTGCGCGATAGCCCACCTTGGGGCATTAGCGACATTTCCCAACCTTTTTTGAAGAGCGAAATCATTAACTTTATATACAATTCCATCAATATCAAAATCCAATTCAGTTCTTTTTTTTTCAATCTCATCATAATTTTTTATTAAATTTTTAATTCCACAGATTAATTTATTTAAAGGATTAATTTTAAAACCCCATTCATCCAATTTTTTGAGATAATCGAATTGATTTTCAACTTTTAAACCATTTTCAAAACCAAAAGTGTAGGCAATAAATTTTAATGGAATCTTTTTAGTATCTTCTGGATACTTTTGCCTTAATGAGCCAGATGCAGCGTTTCTAGGATTTGCGAACTTATCTTTTAAATGCTCAAAATCTCTATTTTGGATAAAAACTTCTCCCCTTACATCTATTTCTTCAGGAAAATCTTTTGCTAATATTTTTTTTGGAATATCTTCAATTGTAATTAAATTATTTGTTATTTCCTCACCTTCTTTACCATCTCCTCTTGAAAGACCTCTTTTAAGTTTACCGTTTTTATATGTTAATGAAGCTGAAATACCGTCAATTTTTGGCTCAGCACTATAAAAAATTTTAAAATCATTTTTTTTCGAGAGAAAATTTGAAATTTTTTTTTCAAAATTTATTAAATCTTTTTCTGTAAAAGCATTTGATAATGATAACATTGGAACTTTGTGGGGTGCTTTTTTAAAATTTTTAGATGGCTTATGGCCTACAACTTGAGATGGAGAATTTTTAGAATTTAAAAAAATGTATTTTTTTTCTAATAGTAAAATTTCTTCTTTTAAACCATCATATACTTCGTCTGATACTAGAGGTTTATCTTTATCAAAATAAAATTTATTAAATTTATTAATTAGTTTTATTTTCTTTAAATATTCCTTATTAATTTCACTTTTTTTCATCTCAATCAAAAAGAGATTTAAATTTTCTAATTACAATATTACTCTTTTTATTTTTACTTGTCAGAATTCTTTTATTCTCAGAGTATTTTTTGTCAAACATAACATAAGATTTTTCATACCACTCAGAAGATTGATAATTATAACCTAGAAGTTTAGCATATTTTTTAGCTTCATCTGTTAATCCAATTAAATAATAGATTTCTACTAATCTATATAACGCTTCCTCTGTATATATGGTTCTATCATAATTATCTACGACAGATCTAAATCTATTAATTGCTGAAATCCATTTTTTTTTATCTACGTAGTATCTTCCTATATACATATCTTTTGAAGCGAGAATATCATTTATTAAATCCATTTTAAAATTTGCATCCATGGAATATTCTGAGGTTGGATATTTATTTATTAAAATCGTAAAAATTTTTTTAGAGTTTAAAATTGATTGTAAATCTTTTTTTTCATCAACAATTTGTTCATAATAACAAATCGCCAACAAATAATAAGCATAATCTAAATCATCATGATTTGAGTAAATTTTTATAAATCTTTCTAATTCTGCTATTGAATCAGCA
>FUFK010062574.1_pt1 | contig 11440 bp, 12 predicted proteins | sample 1021851 | NCBI WGS metagenome assembly FUFK01 (sample SAMEA51879418, study PRJEB19060) | metagenome
GGCGATGGTGTCAATATAGCTGCTCGGTTAGAAGCTTTAGCTCAAACAAATGGGATAACTATTTCAAAAANCATCTATGATTTNGTTANAGCAAAAACATCTCATCANTATAATGACTTNGGTATTCAAAAGGTGAAAAAGAATGANTTTCACGCNTATGATATTCTCCTTGATCCATCACANAAAAGAAAACTTAAAACGCAAAAATCTAATAAGCCCATTTTAGCAATAGCAGCCTCTTTTNTAGTGATAGCAGTCGTAAGTNTTTTATATATAACCCAAGTAAATAAATCGAAGTCTACTTCAGATATTTCTTCTTTGAATACTATTTTAGTATACCCTTTTAAAAATATAACTGATCCTGAAAATAAGAATAAATTTAGTGAGGCATTAACAGAAAGTATGATAGGTAGTTTGTCTAGATATAAAGGAATTAGGACTTTATCTAGTAGTACTAGTTTTTTTGTCAAAGAAAATGAAATGAGTCCCAGTGAAATTTTTAATAAATATGCAGTAAATTTTATAGTCACAGGCTCAATTCAAACATTTGGTGATAACTCTAGGATAAATTTAGAACTTACTGATGCAAAAAAAGATACTGTTGTTTGGTCAAATAAAATAGATTTTGAAATATCAGATATATTTAAAGCTCAAGAAAAAATAGGAAATGAGATTTTAGAATATTTGCAAATNAATCTNGTGGCAGGATCNGGAACATTTGCTGAAAAGTTAGGAACACCCGAAAGACTTNTACTATCNTTAAATGCAAGGGACGAATGGAGAAAATTTAATCCTNAGGGATATAATAAATATAACGAGTTAACAGACCAATTAGCTAAACAAATTGGTGAAGATAACCCCTTTATAATTCTTAATAGAGCATATGGTCTTTTTCAAAAACTACGTATTGGATTATCAGAAGAACCTTCAAAAGATATTGAAAAACTTGATATACTTTTAGACGANGTGTTGGAATCAGATCTTAGAGTAAATGCATTACATTTTAAAGGTATTGTAGAACTTGTTTTCCTTTCAAAAGATTGTGATGTTGCAAAAGATTATGCAAAACAGGCTATAGAGTTAGGAAGAACAGTTGATGCATATACAACAACAGGTACAATTTATTTTTTATGCAAAGATTATGATCTTTCNATNAAGAGTTTNAGAAANGCACTTGCTGTGGTTCCTAATGATAATGGTTGGTTTATTACNAGATATTTAGTTCCTTCAATGTATAGAGGTGGTTATATAGANGGAATTAAAACAATATTAGAACCTATAATTGATGCTACAGATATGCCTGCCAATTTACTAGCTTATTACTCATTTATAAAAGTAAAAGAAGGCGATTTAGATTCAGCAAAATTATATTTTACAAGAGCTAAGAATAGGGGTTTAACAAAAAAATATTTAACTAGATACGAAATGGATGAAAAGACATTTAGTNAATTTAAGAGTGAGTTAAAAATAATTGGTGAAATAGAATAAGTAATTTTTAATAAAAAAAATATGCTTGAAATTATTGATAATTTATATTGATCAAAAAAAATCGCAAGAGTTNTATCAACAGAAGTCATTAATGTCAAAAATGTCATCCACCTCTAAAAAATATCCAATTGGATAAGAGCATTACCAACAATCNTAAAGAAAGAAAAAATANATTGAAAATAATTAATGACCGAAGTCTAATTCAAAAATTATCAATTATAGGATTAATAATTAATTTTTTATTAAGAGAATTTTGGTTAAAATATTTTGAAAATGCACTCATAATTTATTGGACAATCATGTTGTTTTTTATAGCTGGTTTGCTTTTGTTTCCAAAAAAGAAGGAGTAAAAATTAAATGAAAATTATAATTCAAATAGTGATTTTAGTATTAATTGGAACACCCATTTTTGCAGAACGTCACAGTCCGGAATTTTCGGCAGAAATTATGGGTAATGGTAAATTATTACATGTCACTGACTACGGACTTTTTTACATGCAATATGGTGGAGAAATTCATGTTTGCACTACTGTAGTTTTTAAACGAGATGGTAGTCTTTTTAAGTTAGATGCAATATGCGCAGATTCCAAAGATACTGGAGATTAAAAATTGTAATTTTTTTTCATGAAATTATAACTGTAAATTTTAGTGGAAATACAAATGCTAATAAATTTTAAATAAAAAATTAAAATCTCAATTTGGAAATAAAAAGTAGATGAAAGGTATTAATTTGTGAAAATATTAATTCTTGGAGCAGGGGCAATTGGTGGATTTTTTGGCGCACATTTAATGAAGTCAGGAGCAAACGTATCTTTTTTGGTAAGAGAAAAAAGGAAAGATNAATTAAAAAAGTCGGGTATTAATATTTTTAGTANTAACNGANAATTNAAAGTTAATCCCAAATTNTTGGANAAAAATTTATCANGTCANCATTTTGATGTAATTATTTTGACAAATAAATCTTATGATCTNATTGAANCNATTAGAGAGATTAAACCTTATGTTAACANAACAGTGATAATTCCTCTACTTAATGGTATGGCTCANTATGANATTNTNGATAAGGAATTTGGNAAGGAAAAGATATTTGGNGGTACAGCATATATTTCAACTGCNATGAATAANTATGGCTCAATCCAACAANTTACATCNAGAGCAAGTATAAAATTTGGTCCAAGAACNCANAANNATATTAATATTGCAAACGANTTTTATGAAATATGTAAAGAAACTGAATTTGAATGTGATTTTTCTGATCATATAGAATTGGACTTATGGAGAAANTATGTATTAATTGGCGCAACTGCAGCAAGTACTGTACTTTTTCAAAAACCACTTGGAGAGATTTGCGCTACAACTTATGGAAAAAGGTTGATTATCGAAATTCATGAAGAGTGCAAAAAAATTGTTTTAAGCAAAGGTTACGATATTGGGATTGAAGCCACGAATTATAATTTAAAATTAATTACTGATAAAGGCTCTCTTTTAAAAGCTTCAATGCTTCGCGACTTTGAGTCGGGAAAAAAAACCGAATGTGAACATATCCTTGGATACTTAATAGAATTGGCTAAAAGAAATAATGTTCAATGTAATCTAATAAAGGCAGCTCATACAAGAATCCAAGTTGGCTTATAAAATTTTGGTTCTACCACACAAACTATCTTGATAGTTTTTATGATTCTTCAACAAAGAAAGATTAGAGGATTTTTTAGTTTTTCAATTAATTGATGGAATTAAACTGTAAAGTGTTTTCCTTTGTTCTGATGAGGCCACCCGATATTTATTGAAGAAATAGAGTTTACTAAACATGTTTTGATATGCTCCACCAACATCTCTTTGAAATATTTTTGTATGGTTTTTTAATCCAGATTCAGAGTGATACCTTTCAATAATTACATAATATACATGACCAGAAGCCTCATCACTCTTAGTGATAGTTAAACTCTCTAATCCATCTTTTTCATTTGCTCCCATAGGATGGGTATCTTTGATCCAGTTCCCCCATTCTACCAACCATTTATCCACATATTCAATTTCCTCAACAGGTACTTTGAGAACTGCTCCCCAACCAGTTTTAGGAATATCTTCAGAAGAATAAACAGAAAAGCTTATTAAAATTGTGAATAAGAATGAGAAAAATAGTTTTAAAATCATAATATTGAACCTCTGATTAAATTATTTTTTATCCTATGATAATCATATTATAAATATAATTTAGCTATAATAACCTTACGTAATAAACAGATTTTTTTTGGAGTACCTAACCTCTTAAAGATATAAAAAAAGTGTTCTTTTTTTTTAATATGGATAAATAAAATATATAAATAAATTATATATAAACTACTTTTTTTTATTCTCTTGATTAAATAACTTAAAAAACAATACCTTTTATTCACAATTACCGAAATATACATATTTCGGTTTATTATTAATTAATTTTATCTTCGGCATACTACTTATAATTTGGTAGAATTAAAAAGGTTTTAAAGTTCACTCATTACAGCAAAAGTTTCACCCTTTTCTTCTCTAAGTATTTTTAGACCACTATCCTCACGATTTTTATTTCTTGCTTGCATATCTTTATCACACTCTTCTTTTGAGGAATATATTAATACCGATCCATGTGTGACTTCATCTATTTCAAACCACATCACATCAATTACTTCACTACTATTATTTCTATTTTTTAATCCTGATAGGGTTTTGCGCATATTTTCTTTATCTATTGGCTTATCGTGCCGCCATGTTGTAGTTACCATGTACATTTGTTTTTTCCTTTAGTTAATTTTTTTTAGTTTCCCTAATTAGGCAACCAATCTTCTCCTATTGGAGAAATTACAGTAGTACTTGCCACATCAGCACCAGCTTCAGTGCGAGCTTTGAATATATCTGGTCTTTCCCCAAAAGTTTTCATTTGAGATGCATCTTCCATATGCACAACCATGAAAATTTTNCTTTCTTCTGGGTTNGTTCCAGCCCAAATCATTTTTACACCAACTTTTTCCATTTCAGGATTTAAACTTTCAGCCATTTCCTTCCAACGTGCAAAACCTTTGGATATATTTACAGTTACTAACATTTTCATAAGATTTTCCTTTGTGATTTTTTTTATATTCCTTTAGTCAGGTATTCAGTGCACTGCTACCAATCCGGTATCTAGGTCGCAGTAAACTTTGGTATTATAGAATTTAATGATCCTTCTGCCTATAAAAAAAATTGTGAATACACTTTTAGTAAAAGAAAACTAAATTTGACTTTAGCAACCTCTACTACTCACAATTTTTTAGTTGTTTTTGAAAGTATTTTTGGAAATTTAATATTCTTGCAAATTATTAAAGGTTGTTATAAAAANTTCTTATTACAGGGGAGATCTACGATTTTCTAGACTTAGCGCAGAGCAAGCCTTAAGCTAAGCGAGTCACTCCAACAAAATTTTTTGTTATTTTAAATTACTTTTGATACCTCTACTTACTTACGTATTTAAGGATGTTATTAATCATTTTTAAATATTAGTTTTTTTATGTATTTTAAATCTTTCAAAGAAAAATATAGATAATATTATTATTACAAAACCAAGGGTCTCAATAATATTTAAAAATTGTTTCAACAAAATTAGGGCAAAAACCGCTGCAAAAACAGGCTCCATTGTTGCTAAAACTGAAGTTCTAGTAATTCCAATTTTTTGTGAGCCTACATAAAATAGGAAGTAACTAAGAACATAAAAAAAACCATTACTTAAAATAGCCAACCAACCTTTGGAATTTACTGGGAATTTTACAACTATATCTGTTGCATAAATTAAGAAGCCTAATAGTAAAATGCTCCATAAATTAATATGAAAATTCATAATTGCTGAACCAGTTAAATTAGCTAATTTGCTTGAGAAATATATGAAAACTATCATTAATAATAAACCCAAAATACTTATAGAAAATCCATAAATATTTCCCTCAAATGATCCATCTATAATTATTAAACCAATCCCAAAAATAATAAATAATATACAAAACCATTGTATAGGTTGAAAGATTTCTTCTTTTGAAAGATATGTTATAATAGCAATGCCTAAAGGGAATAAGTATAAAATCATAAGTACTAGTGCAACGTTTAAAAATTCGATTGCGTGGTATGTAACGGCAATCAGGCTAACTGAAACAAAGCTTATGAATATTAATTTAAGAAAATTGATGTCAAAATAAATAATTTTTTGTTTTTTTAAAAATATTACTGGACATAATAAGATAAGCCCAATTAAGCATCTAGAAAACAGTAGGACTAAAAGAGATACTCCATTATCTAGAGCTATTTTAGCCGAACTTGGTACTACTGCAAAACATATTGAAGATAAAACAACTATAAAAATTCCAGATAAATCATTTTTTTTATAATTTTCTAACAAAATATTATTCTGAACAATTTTAATATTTTACATTAAAAATTTTTTTTAAGAATCCAAAAGTTGAACTCTTTTTATAATTAATATTTGTTTACACAACTTTTTAAATAATATACTCAAAATTTATAGTTTCTCTATTAGATTTCAATTCATATGCACCATTTTTTAAGTGAAAATTTCTAGCCATTTCGGTTTTTGGACTCATAGTTATATATCTCTTTATTTCTGGCTTATTTTTTTTTAGCCAGAAAACTGTGTTAAATAGAATATCCTTTCCAGACCCCTTAGAATAACTCCATATAGTGTAAAAAATAGCTTTATCATAATTAACGGAAAGCTTATTTATTGAATACATTTCTAATTGCTTTTCTGTTTTAGGAATATCTTTAGTAAAAGCAACACAAACAATGGCACTTGGTTTGGTAAAATCTTGAGTTAGCAGGAAGTTTACTCTGTTTTCTGTTAATCTAAATTTAGGATTTAAATTTGGTCTTACTGGATCATCCTTAAATAAATCCATCCAGTAGTTGCTACTTATTTTTACGAGAGACATAAATTGGAAATTTCAAATAATAAACTAAATATCAGATTTCCAAAATATTTTGATTCTTTTATTCTTACAATATTTACCTTACGTTATTGGACAAATTTATATAAATATAAATAAAATTTGATTAATAAATAGAGATATTATTCAAGTATCTGGGTATGATTAGTTCACTCAACTTTGATCAAACCTTTTTTAAATATATTCACATCTTTAATAAAATGATAAGAAGATTAATGAATCTAAAGAGATTAAAGTTGGAAAAAATGACTAAATTTTTTAGTGGAGCATAAATAAACTACTAGAGTTATAAAATGGGTAATNTCGGTTTATCTCTTTTTAAATGGTTTGGGAGATATCTAATATTTAAATCATTATTACGGAGAATAATTGNCTCTTTTTTCTATATGTATGTAATTCCTTTTAAAAAAAATAATGTAATGATTTTTTATTTTTTTTAGTTGATAAAAAACACATCCTATTTGTCATCATTCAATTGGAAAATTTGGCATTGAATCAAAAGCCGATTTAAGGGCCTTACTCCACCCATTTGAAATTTTTGAGTAGTATTTATTATCTGCTTCAATTCTTTTTATTTTACCCTCTTTAAAAGAATCAGCCTTATAAATGTGAAGGTCTAAAGGAAAACCAACTGATAAATTAGCTTTAACGGTAGAGTCAAAGGATAATAGCATCAATTTAACGGCATCTGAAAAACCCATTTCATAATCATATCCTCTCACTAGTATGGGCTTGCCATATTTAGTTTCTCCAATTTGGAAAAAGGGATTATCTTGTGAAACTTCTATAAAATTACCCTGAGGATAAATCAAAAATATTCGAGGTTCTCCCCCTTTTATTTGACCACCCAATATAATAGTTGCATTGAAAGATGAATCTGCCCTTAGTCCGTCATTAGAATTACCATCAATTATTTTCTTTAATTTTTTACCTACAAACTTAGAGGCTTGAAACATTGTTGGTTGGCTAAATAATTCCAAAGCTCTAGAATTATCGCTAATATTTCTACCATTAAGTTCACTTACAAGCGCTTGAGTCGTTGCTAGATTTCCTGCAGTTAAAATTGTGATTGAAGCTTTATTATTTTTTGTCCAAGTAAACATTTTTTTATATGAAGAAACGTTATCCACACCAGAATTTGTTCTAGTATCTGACATGAATATTAATCCATCCTTGATTTTCATTCCAAGACAATATGTCATCTAAATATCTTTACCTTTATTGTTGCACATTAACAGAAACATCTAATTTTATATTTTGACTGTCTAAATGTAACCCATGTATTGGACTTGCGTCAAAGAAATCAAAACCATTCGCTAGTACTACATATCTTTCATCAGGTGAAATTCCATTAGCGACATCAAATCCAACCCATCCTAAGTCCTTAATAAAAACGTCTGCCCATGCGTGAGTTGCATCCTGTTCATTTACTCCTTCAATTTTAAGATAACCGCTTACATATCTTACTGAAAAACCTAAATACCTTAAACAAGAGATAAAGATATGAGCAAAATCTTGGCAAACACCCTTTTTCTTCTTGAATGATTCTTCCGCAGAAGTATAAGCTGAAGTAGATCCTTTTCTAAATTTAACCAATTTCTTTATTTCTTCAGCGATTAAATGGCAAATATCTAATTCTGAATAAGATGAATTTTTCCATCTTTTACAAAATGATTTTAAATAGNAACCAGGTTTAGTTATTNNAGTATACATATTATACATCCAGGGTTTAGTTTTAGGCTTATCATTACCGAGCATTCCGTTATTTTCAATTGTATTGATTTGACCATCAACTGAAATTACTATTTCCTTTGAATCATTACTTAGTGTTACAAAAGTACATATGTTTTGGTGATGATCTAAATACTCAAATTGTTTTATACCTCCTTCAATATTAATATTCCATGTTTTGATGTTTTGGATTTTATTATTTTGGGGATTTAAACGAAGTCGTTGAACTCCATAAGTTAAATTATTTGAAAATTCGTATTTTGAAACATGTTTAATGTTAAGTTTCATTATTTGTAAAATCTAAAATCAGTTTCAATAATAGTGGCGAGGATAAATAAATTCTTTAAATATCGTACTAAAAATTCGTGCAGCCCTTCTTCAAATACTTTTTCTATAGTTAAATTTAACATTTCTTCATAAAACTTTTCAGAATTATTTAAACTCTTAAAATTTTTATTATAAAATTTAGAAATGGCCATTAAATTTTCATAAATATTCAGATTGCAAAAAATAAGTGACCTAGGTAGGCGTTCATCTAAAATTAAATATTTACAAATACCACTTGGATTAAACTCATATTCATTTAACCAATTATAAGATCTATAAGCAGATACAGATCTTAATATATTTTCCCATTGAGCATTATCAACAGTTGACCCAACAAATCCGGCTGATGGCAGCAAAACATAATATTTCATATCAAGTATTCTCGAAGTATTATCAGCTCTTTCTATAAAAGAACCCATTCTTGCAAAGATATATGTATCATCTCTAAGCATTGTACCATGAAGAGTACCTCTAGTTAACTGACACTTAGTCCTTATAGTTGCAAGAGTATTTAATAAGTTTTTCTCATTTATAGGACGTCTAAAAATTTCTGATAATTTAAGGTATGTTTCATTTATTGTTTCAAATAATTCTTTTGTTAAGTTATTTCTTACTATTCGTGCATTTTGCCTTGCATTTTCAATTGAGGATAAAACAGAGGAAGGGTTTGTTTTATCTCTAAGGATAAAATTAATGACTGCTGACTTATTAATTGCTCCATATTTTGAAAGAAAAGCTTTTTTATTTCCTGCAACATTTAAGATTGAGTCCCAATGATTGGCTATATTTTGTTTTTGAGTAAGAGAAATGAAATGACTAGCATTTATAAGTCTTGCAGTATTCTCACAACGCTCTAAATACCTAAACATCCAAAAAATATGTGCTGCGGTTTTTCCTAACATTAAAACTCCTCTAATACCCATGTATCTTTGGTTCCTCCACCTTGTGAAGAATTTACCACTAATGAACCATCTTTAAGTGCGACTCTAGTTAAGCCTCCTGGAGTTATATTGATACTTTTAGGTGATACTAAAACAAAAGGTCTTAAATCTATGTGTCTAGAACTTAAACCTTTATTAGTTAAAATAGGAACAGTAGAAAGTTCTAACGTTGGCTGTGCAATATATTTATTTGGATTTTGTAATATTTTCTTTTTAAAAAACGCAATTTTTTTCTTCGTAGATTTTGGACCAATAAGCATACCGTATCCACCAGAACCATGAACTTCCTTAACAACAAGACTATCCAAATTATCTATGACATATTTTAAATGAGTTTTTTCTGAACATCGCCAAGTTTTTACATTTTTTAATAATGGCTTTTCTCCAATATAGAAATTAATTATGTCTGGTATGTAAGAATAAATAGCCTTATCATCCGCTATTCCAGAACCAGGTGCATTAGCCAATATAAGGTTTCCAGACTTATATACGTCCATCAACCCTGGTACTCCCAAAATTGATGTGGGATTAAAAGTAAGTGGGTCTAAAAAATCATCATCAACTCTTTTGTAAATTATATCAATTGGTTTATATCCTTGAGTAGTTCTCATACATACTTTTTTATCTTTAATTTTTAAATCATTTCCTTCTATGAGCTCTACACCCATCTCGTCAGCTAAAAAGGCATGTTCAAAATATGCTGAGTTATGTGATCCTGGGGTAAGAATTGCTATTACTTTTTTTGAATTCTTATTTATTGAACAACATTCTTTTAGTGATTTAAGTAAAGAAAGTGGATAATTTGTGACATTTTTAATTTTTATTTTATCAAAAAGTTCTGGAAAGATTTGTAACATTGTTTGTCTATTCTCTATCATATATGATACTCCAGATGGTGTTCTTGTATTGTCTTCTAGAACAACAAAATCTTCATTAGGAGTTCTGACTAAATCTATTCCAATGATGTGAGTATAAATACCACCGGGAGGAGTAAAACCAACCATTTCATTTAAAAAAGAAGTATTATTTTTGATAAGCTCTAAAGGTAATATTCCAGCTTTTATGATTTCTTGTTGATTATAAATATCATTAAGAAAATAATTTATTGCCTTTACTCTTTGTTCTATTCCTTTAGAAATTGCCAGCCATTTTTTCTCAGAAATTATTCTGGGAATAATATCAAAAGGAATAATCCTTTCTTCTTCTTCCAAATCACCATAAACATTAAAGGTGATTCCAATTTTTTTGAAGAATTCGTTAGCCTCTATTTGTTGTTTTTTTAAATTTCCAGGTTCTTCACTAGAAAGCCATTTGTAGTAATCCTTATAACAACTATGAGGTTTTGAAGTATTATCAAACATCTCATCAAAATGATACAATTTAGCTAGGTCTATATTATTCATATGATCAATTTTATGTAATATTTCAAAACTTCAACATTTTTGTGAATTTTCAAGAAAGTAAGATTGAAAACACATATAATTTAATCAATGAATTTTTAAATGAGTAAAATTTATACAAACATTTTTTTTATTTATTAATTAAAAATGCAATTGAAAATTATGCTATCTTAATTTGTTAGTATGATAAGAAAATATGTGGTGAACTATTTGCTATTGAAAGATGACAAAAATGGAACTTTTTTGTGGAACCTAGATAAACTACAATGAACTTGAGAATGTTGATAAGAGGTTATCACTTTTTTTATTGTTTTATTAGANGAATTATAATTACTTTCCNCATTACTTAAAANAATAATCGATACCTAATNTAANCTTTATAAATAAGTTGCTCGATTTTNTATATCTCTTAAAAGGCTGAAAANGNTGATTTAAAGGGACAGTTCGTGAGAGTTTGATTTAAATTTGACAGTTAGGATAATTATAAAATCCACCCTTTAGATATATTCTGAGTCACTTAATCCAAAAATCCTATGCTGTTAAAAGAAAGTAAATAATTTTATAAATTATTCCCTTTGATCTAGATTTT
>FUFK010046507.1_pt1 | contig 11438 bp, 18 predicted proteins | sample 1021851 | NCBI WGS metagenome assembly FUFK01 (sample SAMEA51879418, study PRJEB19060) | metagenome
AAAAATTTCGAAACTGTTAACACTTCTTCACCTTCTTTCTTGAAAATTATTAAATCACTAGGAGCTAAATTTGAAATTAAAAAGTAAATCAATTCAAGTATCTTGTGATGGCGGTGCTGCCACAGGTAAATCTACAGGGGCTAGAATGGTAGCAAGAAGAACTACACTACCACTTAACAATATCAATAGATACCTTACAACATTATCACAAGGACTTGTATCAAGACCTAATGAAACATTTATGAGTATAGAATCTGCACTAAAGATCTCCAATGCAGATTATAAAGCCACTCGTAGATACTTACAAAACTTTAGCGGATTGAATACATTTGATAAAAAGAAAGTCGCAACTAGATTAGCAATAGCTTCAAGAGCCAAACTTAGAAGCAGTGACATAATCATCTACATGGAAGAACTGTTAGCTGAAAGAGATTTAGAAACACGTTCAGTCAAAGACAATGAACCAACAATTTCATCTCCTGATATCGCAGTAACAGGTCCTGAACTTTCTTATTATAGATTTTTAGTTGGTGCTAGAAATTTAGTAGGTACAAAAAAGTTTTTAGAACTTGCTCGTAGTGGAAACAGTATTCCATCTACCTTTGTAAAACAATACCTACCTGCAATACAATTAATAGACGATATTGTAAAAGCAGGCCCAGGATACGTACAAATGTTAAGATCTTTACAAAAACGAGCCAAAAAACGCCGATAACATACAAATTTTCCAAAATCTTATAAATACTATTAACATCACACAAGAGAAACGTGTGTTGGTCATTAGAAAATAGGAGAAATAAAATGGCTGGAATATCAAGAGTAAACGGATTCGGCAACTACGTTGTTGGATCATACAGATCAAGTGCTAACATCGGCGCTTACCTCGTAACAGTTAAAAACGGATCAAACTCTGCTGTAGACATCAGAGCAGAAGACGATGCGGCTAACGAAGCTGTTGAGGCAATCATGATGGCTACAAATGCAATTGGATCATCTTTTGCAGATGCAAACACAGGTGTTGCAACACTTTTAGTTGATGGATCTCAACACGATGCGGCTTCTTTACAAGCAGTATTAAGAGGTTTAGGATCAGCTGTTGGACCAAATGATATCGACTTCACTGGTACAACTGTTGTTGCGGCAACTACATTAACAGCGGCGTAATCCAAAGTTAATTAGTTAGTTACTGAAACTAATATAAAAGGGCGGTTCATTTATTGTTCCGCCCTTTTTTTATGACTATAAGTATGAGTATGAACTTTGAGATTGCTACATTAATAGACATAACTCAGACTAACCAAACCAAGTTTCGTTCAGATGATAGACAAGCTATCAATCAACAAGCAAATTGGAACACATTCTTGCAGGTAATAGGTTTGAGATCTAACCCATACTTTGATAGTGCTCCAAGCTGTAATGAAGGTATTGATATATCCAACAGCGAGTTTGGTTCAGACTACACAGGCAAACAAAAGGTTTGGTACTTTAAGTTTAGCATTGAACAAGAAGGTGCGTTAAGTGTAGACTTCCTCAAAGACGACTTTGATCTAGTACCAGTAATAGCAGGACTAACTGAAAGCATTAAAATAAATAACAATGCGTTTAGATGCAAAGACGATACTAACCGCAATATTATCTTTAAGCTAGTAGATAATAACCAGAGTGGTACTGTATAAATACTAACATAAGGCAAACATTACATCTAACACAGGCGATTTGATTATAGGCCCCTTCCACGATAAAATAAGGAATGGAGAGATATTGAGATGGCAAGAGCCACAAAATTAGAAAAAGAAAGTCTAGAAGCACACGTAGACTTATGCGAACAAAGATATAACAACTTAGAGCTTCGTCTGAGTAAGATAGAAACTAAGGTTGAGCATATCCACGCCGATATTACGAACAATAACAAGTCAATGACAAAGGTGTTAATAGGTGCAACAGGTACTATTATAGCTGGACTACTTTCAACAATCGTTGTAATTTTATTAAACTTCAACTAATCCAAACCAAAACACTTCCCCAAACACATAGATAAATACACGTATGCTGGTACGTGAAATATATGAACAGATAGATGAAAAGCAGATATGGGCTCGATCTGGTAAAAAGGTCGTGCGTAAGTATCGTTGCACAGCAGGTAGACGCAAAGGGCGTATTGTTAAACAAATGGCACAATGCTTCGCGGCACCTGATATGAAAGCACGTCTAACTATGAAAAGAACCAGAGCAAGGGTAGGTGCTAGAATGATGCGTAAAGCACGTAGAACTAAACGTACAAATCCTGCTTCACGTAGAGTACAAGCATTGAATAAAGCTGGAAGAAGATAATGAAGATCAACGAGATCATGACAGAGTCTATCAAGGAAGGTGTTATTCAGATCTGGGGTAGAAACAAGGGTAAACTTGTTCGTAAGTACAGATGTACATCTGGATCACGTAAGGGCAGAATTGTAGCACAACCGTCAACCTGTAACGCACAGAAGAGGGTTGGTAGTGCAATAAATATAAAGAGAGCTAAGGCACGTAGAGGTAGTGTAATGAAAGTTAAGTCCGGCCGTATTAAAAGAGCTGGAGGATTAACAAAAAGACTTACAACTGCTAACAAGCCACAAACGCAAAAACGTTATAAGAAGGCTCCAGCAAGACGAAAGAAATTTAAAACAGGAAGAAGAAAGAAAAGCTAATGAGAGCAAAAGACTTTACAAAGCCAGTTGAAAAACAAGAAGTCGTTGAAGTCGTTCCAGCTATTGGAGCCGCACTAGGGCGTGTGGGTGCAAAGATGGGATCAGCGGCCGCTAAGGCAGGAGTTAAAGCAGGAGCTCAATTAGGTAAGGTTGGCATGAACAAAGCCAAGGGCATAGGCCAAGCGGCAGTGAAAGCCGTACAAAAAGCACAAGACAAAGTTTCAAACGCAATCCTTAAAAAAGGATCGCAATTAGCAATACCTACTCAAGGTGGAAAGGAAACTGAATTCGATATTGACGATGTAAAAGGCGATCAAGTAACATTAAAAAATCCAGAAGCAAAACCTGGAGAGCCACAAGCATTCGTATATAATAAAAAAGAACTAGATCAAATAGTCAAACAAAAAGCTGACAAGGCCACAGGAGGAACTAATCCGATGGCAGGTAAGGTAGTATAATGAAGATAAATGATCTATTAGGTGAATTCAGTATTCAAACAAGTAATGAGGAAAAGGAAGTACTTGCAAAAGTACAACAACCTATTCCATTTCATGCTTTCCCAGAGAGAGAACAATTCGTTATCGAAGGACTTATTAGAAAAGCTCTAATAACTAAAGTTAATCGTAACGGAATGACAGTGGTAATTGCTAATGAACCCCAATAAACTACAAAAAGACCTAGACGAAATTATGGAGAGTGGACTCAAGAGAGTTCATATGCCGTATGTGAAAGGTAAGGGCAAGTCAGTACGTATTAAGAACACGATATTTAGAGAGTCCAAAAAAGAAGGTGGATATCTAATATTTGATGTAGCAACACATAAGCGAGTAGCTACAACTTTTAGTAAACGTGGAGCAATAGCATTGGCCAAAGCAAGAGCTAGAAATGACGAGTATACCCAAAAAACTGTGCTAGATTTAGATCAAAAGCTGGGTAAACACTATATGGATAGCATATTCCACAAGCATACTATAGAGTCTACAGACGATGAATTCCGCAGAGACGCCGCAGAAATGCGTTTTGAACTGGCAAAAGACCATACTTGGTCGTATATCTGCCAATTAGACGAGTATATCTTTGACGATTGAAGATAAATAACTATAACGATAGGAACAAGTACTATGAAAATAAATGAACTTAAAATTGTATCAGCTAAAGACTTGAATGAGTCACTAGCTAAAACATTCGGAACTAAACTTCGTTTAGAAGATTTTACTAACGAGCAACTAGAAGATGCACGTAACAAGTTACGTACACAATTAAGCCAAGTTGAAACCAACGAAAGCTTCGATACAGTTCATAAAAGCGATGCATACCAAAAAGGTAGAATGTTCCTAGACGTTATCAACCAAGAAATTGCAGAGAGAACAAAGATTGCTGAAAAGGCCAAGCCAGACTTCCTAGACATAGACAAAGATGGCGACAAGAAAGAGCCTATGAAAAAAGCCGCAGACGAAAAAGGCGATGATAAAAAAGATGATTCAAAAGGCTTATCNGCAAAACAAAAGAAATTACCAGCAGGCTTACAAAANGCTATTGCTAAGAAAAACGAAGACGTTGTAAAAGAAGGTGCTGAAGAGTCAGCAACTTTAGTTATGGCGGCAAAGGACATGGTTGACAGAGTTACAGGCTGGATGGAAGATACAGCAGAAATGCAAACTGAATCAATGCTAGAATTAGGCGATAAGATCAGAGACGAACTTGGTTCTGAAAAGAGCGAAGAATTCATTAATACTGTAAAACCAGCATTAGAAAATCTATACACAGTTTTTGAAACTACAAGAGAAGCACTAACAGGTGGCGTAGCCATTATAACAGGCGAAGGCGCTCCAGCAACAATGGGTGCGGATCCAGAAGCTCCAGCAGAAGATCCTGAGGCAGAGATGGAACCAACAGTTGATGCGGANGCAGGTGCTGAAGAACCAGTAGCAGATGAGTTTGGAGCAAGTGAACCTGCAACAGGTGGTGAGGAACCAGCTGACAGGGAAAAACGAGAATCCATAACAAGAAGCAGAAGATTAGGTCAGATGTTAACTGACTCAAAAAAAAAGGAAGTAGCTCAGCCAAAAAAGTAACTGAAGCTACCAATTCCAAAGAAGCACTCGTAAATATTTTTAGAAACACAATAGGTAGTGCTGATTCACAAGGTCAGCCTGCCTATCTTTCTTTTGAAGCACTCAATCAATTAATGAACAATATGGATATGCAACAGTTTGATTACGATGGATTCAAACAGGTGTATGATGCCAACCCTGAATTACAAAATCTAGTTAAGAACTTTGATGAGAAAGGTGTTACACTAGGCACCAAACAAGAAGCTGACAGTGATGCTCCTGTCCAATCTGATGCTCCAGATCAAGTTGACCAAATGGCAAAACGAGCAACCACCGCCAATCTTTAATTGACATCTAACTAATTTTGTTATATACTTTGTAGAAGAGGTATATGAATGAGCGAAGTAAAAGTTTTACCAAACCTGGTATGGAAATATAATTACGAACCTGGATTCGACGTACAAGCATTTTTAGATTATCAATCCAAAGAAGCAGAACTACATCAAACAGAAGCAGATGGCGGAAAGTCAACTGCCGGTCATCCTAATCCTCCGCACGAATGGGAGTGCAATAGAGATTTTATGTTTTGGCTACGGCCAAAAATAGACATCTGTTTACGTGAATGGGACGTTCAGTACACAGACATTGTTGCTACAGGTAGTTGGACCAATATACACAATATAAATGCTCATACTTTACCTCATGAACATGGTTCAACTAATGTAGTAGTGTCTGCCTATGTACAAGTTCCTGAAGATAGCGGAAACATAATGTTTGAACAGTTATTAAGATCACAATGGTCACACTACTCAAGAATACCAGAAGGAACAATACACGATTACTGGAGAGAAGTAAGTGTAAATACTAATGACGTATTACTGTTCCCTGGTTGGATGACACACAAGACCCAAGCAAGTAAAAGCAATGGTGATAGAATAACCTTTACTATTAACTGTGATGGTAGAGATAGGAATAATATAGTACTATGAGTGATAGAACAAAAGAACAAATTGTAGAAGAGATTAATCATATAGTTGAAAGAAACATTCAACCTAGTGTAGAGATGCATGGTGGTGTTGTTAAACTACAAGAGTTCGATATGGAGACAGGCGTTGCTACAATGTTAATGAGTGGTGCTTGTTCAGGTTGTGCAAGTAGCACAGTTACATTAAAGTTAGGCGTAGAGAATATGTTAAAACATTATGTACCTGAAGTTAATGCAGTAGAGGGAGTTGATGATCCTAACTTTAATGATCCTTACTATTCAAGTTGGGAAAATCCAGGTGGCTGGGAAAGGGAAGAGTAATGGCAATAGAAAAGTCTGAACACAAGACACCGTACTTTGAAAGACAGAATCCTAACATGAGTACCGAATTTCATAGTGCAAGTAATCAATGGATTATAGATGTTAAGTGTCCGTTCTATGAAGAATTTCTTACACTATTTGAAAACGAAGAATACAGAGGCGAGGACGAAAGTAAAATTAAAACTACATTTAGGGGATATCAATATGATGTTACTCCTGCAAACTTACCTGAATGGGGAGGTAGTGTAGTACGTTCTGATAAGATGAATCCAGACACGCCAGAACAATTAGGCTTTCCTAGTTCTAAAACATTAAATGAAACAGAGTTTGATGTTAACAAAGCAAATCCAGGATCTAACTTTCCACCTATTGATCAAAACAAGTTTGATAAAATCAATTGGGATAAGTTACTGAACTGGGTAATGAAACAGATTAGACGCAACATGGTACCTGTAAAAAGTATCAAGGTTAGTAAGTGTTGGTGTGTTGATTATAATGATGGTGGATANCAAGCAATACACAANCACGGACCATTATGTATTAGTATGGTAATGGCTATGGANTCACAACCTACTACAGGAACTAATGAACAGTCTGCTGACAATGGTATGTTATATACCCTAATGCCTAATCCAGATGGCACACAACTAATGACACAGTTTGGACCTTACCCAGGTAGAACTGTTATCATGGACGGTAGAGTATGGCACGGAGTTTATCCTGCTAAAGCACCACGTAGAACATTTGTTGTAGACTTTGACTTTGAATACTTTGATCCGGACGAAGAGATACCTGGACTAATACATACACTCAACCCTGATGTACCTCCAGGAATGAATCATGGATAATAACTATTTCGCTACTGGACAATTCATTATAGAAACAGAATATCCTGAATGGGAGAACCTGCTTCATGTAATGTTAAGAAGTTTTACTGAAACAACAGAGTATCCAGATCGCACACAAAATAGTATAGATTTAAAAAACATTCCGCTTGGTTATGAGAAGTGGGTACTAGATAAAGTACAAGGACAAAACATTCCAATAGAAAGCATTCATGCAGATCAATCTTGGTTCATTACATATAATCCATATGGTTATCAAGGTATACACAATCATACAAACAAAGAAAACTTAATTAGTACGGTAATGTATTTTGATAATAAGAAAGAAGATGAAATGTTTACACAAGACGGATGTCTTGTAACAATGATGGCACACCCTAATACACAAATAGAGTTTCATGAGTTTCCACCTAGTCCNGGCAAGACTATAATTATGAANGGAAACGTTAATCATGCAACCTANCCTTACAAANANGATAGACGTTGTCTAGTTATNAATTANAAAGCNAAATGGAGNGANNCTNATGAGCCTANTANNAAAGAAGTTTNANTACNAAGAANTAAAGAAAGAGTCTAAAGAAGGCAGACGATTATATGCTTGTCCTGATGGCAATAGTGTTGCAAGTGTAACAACTATACTTGACAAGACCAAAGACAAAACTGCTCTTATAGAATGGCGTAAAAGAGTAGGTGAAAAGAAAGCACAGGAAATTGTTACAGAGGCCGCGAGTGTTGGTACTCGTATGCACAAATTTTTAGAAGATTATATTGATACAGGTGAATGGCCTAAAGCAGGAAGTAACCCATATAGCCAACAAGCTAATAACATGGCTACACAGATTAAAGACCACGCATTAGCTAATATTAACGAAATATGGGGTTCTGAGGTAGCTTTATACCACCCGAAGATTTACGCCGGCACTACAGACCTCGTAGGCGTCTTTAAAGGCGAAGAATGTATCATGGACTTCAAACAAACTAATAAGCCTAAAAAGGAAGAATGGGTAGATGATTATAAACTACAATTAACTGCCTATGCACTAGCCCACAACGAGATATACGGAACTAACATACAAGAAGGCCACGTTTTTATGTGTTCTCGTGACGGACAATATCAGCAATTTGACCTATGGCCTGAAGATTTTAAGTCTTGGGAGTCAAAATGGTGGGATCGTGTGTATATGTACTATGACCGTTTCGCATAAATACAATGTATAAGGAGCAAGTAAGTGGCAATAGTACAAATTTCAAGAATACAAGTACGTAGAGGTCAAAAGAACGTTGGATCAGGTGTACCACAATTAGCAGGTGGTGAGTTTGGTTGGGCGGTTGATACTCGTGAACTGTTTATAGGTAATGGTTCAGTATCAGAAGGATCTCCGGCTGTAGGTAATACAAAGATTTTAACACAATACGATAACTTATTCAGTTTCGCAGATCAATACACTTATCAAAAAGAAGTTTCTACAATGCAGACAGGTGCAACTGCTATGTTGCCTACTGCTAGAACATTACAAGAAGTATTAGATGAGCAAGTAAGTGTTAAGTCTTATGGTGCAACTGGTGACGGTTCAGATCAAACAGTAGTTTTACAAAGAGCTATTGACCAATTATACCTTAATAGTGCAACTAAAGGATCAACTGCAAGTAGAGTTACATTAACAATACCAGCAGGTGAATACTTATTGAGTGCAAGTTTAAAACTTCCGCCTTACGCAACTATCGTTGGTGCAGGAAGTGATAAGGTTAAAATTACACAAGGTGCTAACGCGGCAGTATTTGAAACAGTTAACTCAGGATCAACACCTGGAAGTTATGCACAAGACAGTTCAAGCACAACATTGAACCAAGCTAATAAAATTACATTAAAAGGTTTAACTTTAATACAAAATACTACAAACACAGGACTTTTACTTACTTCTTGTAAGGAAAGTACATTTGAAGATTTAAAAATTACAGGTACATGGACTAGTGGAGCAACACCAGGATCTAATCAAGTTGGTATTAGAATGAACAGTTTATCAACGGCAGTATCCTGTAACAGAAACAGATTTAAAGACATCCTTATAAAAGGATTTGCAAGTGCAGTAGTTTCAGACTTTGATGTTATTGAAAATACATTTGACACTTGTGAGTTTGATACATTAAGATACGGATTTGTGTATGGTGAAAATACAAGCATTGGTCAAGTAGGAATGGCTACAGGTCCACAAAGAAATATTGTACACAATTCAGAGTTTCACGATATTGATAGACAAGCAATATGGGTAAACAAAGGACAATTTAATTCCTCACTTAATAACAAATATATTAGTGTAGGTAACAATGGCGGTACTGAAGGTAATGCTGTTTATAGTATTATTAAGTTTACAGATGGTACTGCTCTTTCTAACTCATCTAGCAATGACTGGTTTGATAGAACTGCTAATTTAAGCTATGATCAAAACTTTATGTCAGGGTATAGATATGTTCCAGAAGTTGAAGGACCAGGAGTATTTGATTTAGAATTTAGTTATAGGTTCCCTGTAACACAACAAAACTCCGCAGTTAGAGTATTAAAATTTCCAGGCTATGCTACTAGAAACATAGTTGTAGATTACATATACAAAAGCTCACAGGTAAATGCAGTAAGAGAAGGACATTTAGATGTACTTGTTAATCTTAACGACAACACATCTAAAGTAACTGACGACTTTACATACCTAGGTGCTAGTGCATATGAATATAACATAGAGTTTAGTGTTTCTCTAACAGATGAGAACACTGATGGGACAAATGATACACTGGTTGTTTCAATGAAGAACACGACAACGAGTGACACAGGTGACATATTATTCAAAGTACATTACAAAACTTAATATGCCAAACAAAGATTACGAGATAAAGCTCGTTAATTGGACCAAGTTTAGAGAACAACTAGAGGTAAGTCTCAATCCCTTCCAAGATGTAATTGATTATTACAACAAGATTCCAAGAAGTAAGTTAGGTGTTGACCCCTGGGACCAAAGCACTTGGCCCACTCCATGGGAACTTCTTGCTCAAAACAGCATTTGCGACTTGACAAACAGCCTCGGAGTGTGTTACACTTTACAATTAACTAATAGGTTTTCTCGGAGTGAGTTCGAGATACATATAGTTATGGACTACAGTAATGAGGAATTATGTTATCCTGTTTGCATTAACAATAGTGTATTATGTTACAAATATAATGAGGTTGTTCAAAAGACTGAATTACCCACACATTTTGTTTCACAACGCATTTATAAGATGCCGACGTTACAATAAATACTTTATCATTACGAATTAGTGAATTAAAAATTAACAGGAGCAATAGAGAATGTCAAATGGCGTCGGTATACACATCAAAAAACGCGACGGCTCAGTAGAGCCCCTGGACATTAACAAAATCCACTTTGTTGTTGAAGAAGCCACCGAAGGCTTAACAGGAACAAGTGCGTCACAGATTGAGATGACAGCAAACATTCAATTCTATGATGGAATGTCCACAGAAGAAATACAAGAAATTTTAATTAAAAGCGCCAACGATTTGATCTCGTTGGAAAATCCTAACTATCAATATGCCGCGGCAAGGTTGTTATTGTATCCTATATACAAAGAAACATTTGGTCAATACAATTCAGTACCATTATTGAAGATTATAGATAGAAACATTAAACAGGGTGTATATGATCCGTCAATCAAAGACAAGTACACTGAAACAGAATTAAAACAACTAAACAAATATATTAAACATGGTAGAGATGAAAACTTTACTTACGCAGGGCTAAGACAGATTGTAGACAAATATCTTGTGCAAGATAGAAGCACAGGAGAGATATATGAATCACCACAAGTAATGTACATGATGATTGCGGCAACTTTGTTTGCTGACTATCCTAAAGAATCACGTATGAATTATGTAAGGAGATATTACGATGCGACCTCACTTTTTAAAATCAATATCCCAACGCCAATCATGGCCGGTGTACGCACACCTCTTAGACAGTTTGCTTCGTGTGTTCTTGTTGATAGTGATGATACCCTTGATAGTATTTTCTCAAGCGATATGGCTATTGGAAGATACACGGCACAAAGAGCAGGGATAGGAATTAATGCAGGACGTATTAGAGCAATCAACTCTAAGATTAGAGGTGGCGAGGTAGCACACACAGGATTGATTCCGTTTCTAAAGAAATTCGAATCAACTGTAAGATGTTGTACACAGAATGGTGTACGTGGAGGTAATGCAACTACACACTTCCCTATTTGGCATTATGAGATAGATGATATCCTAGTATTAAAAAATAACAAAGGTACTGAGGATAATAGAGTACGTAGATTAGATTATTCAATTCAACTTAATAAACTAATGTATGAGAGACTTTTGAAAGACTCCGACATAACTCTTTTTTCACCTCATGACGTACCAGATTTATATGAAGCATTTTATTCAGATCAAAAACTGTTTGAAGAACTATACGAAAAGTATGAACGTAAAACTTCATTAAGAAAACGTAAGGTTAAAGCAATGGAATTATTTTCTGCT
>FUFK010058086.1_pt1 | contig 11438 bp, 6 predicted proteins | sample 1021851 | NCBI WGS metagenome assembly FUFK01 (sample SAMEA51879418, study PRJEB19060) | metagenome
TGGGGTCTGACGGCCCCCAGCCGCCAAGTATAGGCCAAGCTAACCCACGGGCCCTTGAATCAAATTACTGATTTGTTGCGCTGAATGGTGCGACTTCTTGAATCAAGTCCAAGTGTCCAATGTACATCCTACGACAGCAATACCTTGAAAATCCAACTTGGTCAAGTGCATCAGAAACTTCGATTCCTTCAGCAACTTTCTCGTTGAATTCTTCCCACTTGTGCGCAATAACTGCGCCGCAACTAAAACATCTTACTGGAATTATCATGCTTCACACCTCATCGATAGGACTTTTGTTTCTTTCGGCGAGCACCGCGTCCTAATTGGTGCTTTGGTTCCTTTCTTCTCGGATCGTTAACCAATAGACTTCTGTCAAATCTTAGATATTCATCCCTAAGGTCCTCATCTTGGCCTTTAGCGCCACCGTTGTACAGTACTAATCCTCTAGCGATGGCGGTTCTAATTGCGTCTGTTTGACCCATTATTCCGCCGCCTGTAGTGGTGATGTTGATGTCAACCTTTGATAGCCTATTCATTGCATCAGCAATAATCAACGGCTCCATGGCTTTTCTTCTAGCCAAAGATGGTTGTAGAATTTCAATCGGTTCGCTGTTAACTCTTACTCTGCCTTTACCTGCTTTCACGCTTGCTCTAGCAATAGCCGTCTTACGCTTACCAGATGATTCTACTGCCTTACTCTTTTTCTTTGCCATCATTGGCCACCTCCAGTCCATCTATGGCTTGGTGCACCTAGATTTTGGCTGATGTCACCAAGTGAAACGAACCGATTTGGTTCTCCTCTACGAATTCTACTATCATCGCCGTGTTCATGACCTTCCGGTAAATCACCGGTTAAGTGGCTTGGGCAACCGATTTCAACACGTAGATTTCGTAAGGCTCTACGACCGCTGCTTTTGCTTTGATAGGGTAACATTCCGCGCACTGCACGCTTTAGAATCATGTCAGGCATTCGTGGGAAAAATGGTCCCTTTCTTGCGTGGTTCAATTTGTACTTTGCTTGATATGTGTTGAATACAGAAGTTTTACTTCCAGACACAATGGCTTTTTCCGCATTGACAATAATAACTTTATCATCTCTATCCTCCCTAGCAGCCTTCAATAGAATATCTGCGGTAGCGGATGCTAACCTGCCGAGAATCATGCCTTCTGCATCAAAAACGTAGGTCTTTTCAGCCAAGGATAACGACCCCCTTTCCTGATGGGTTTTCGTTCATTAGCTCGCCGTAGGTCATTACTCGTCCTCCAGCAGCTTCTATCTTCTCACGAGCACCGGTGCTTACACTGTAGGCGGCGACNGTGTGGTTNCTGGANACCTCACCACTGCCGAGTANTTTNCCAGGNACNAGNATNGTTGCNCCNTCNGGNGCNTGGCGGCTTACTCTGCTAAGGTTTGGTTGGGCCCAGTTTTTNCGNCTCTTNGAGAGGCGNANNGCCACATCTCGCCAAACAGCNGAACCGGTCTCGCGAGACTGGGCTTTCAGTTGNTTGATTATNTCAANCAACTGAGCGTTTGTCTTGCTATTTGGGTTACTCATTTGACTCCCTCGATGCTTTGAAGCATGCTGGCGAATCGCCAACCCGTTATCAAAGCACCGACGCGATAGGTTTCCTAAAACCCGCGAATATCGCGGCTGTTCACTGGTTACTCATACAGAATATCGCCCTTGGCATCCAGTAATTCTACCGTGAGGCCTGCGGCTCTACTCTGCACTATTATTTCATCATGAAGCGTATCAGAGAAATCATCTAGCGCACCTAGTGCGGTAGCTCCAACGACATCGGTGAGTTGGTCGATTAGGTGATTGAGAACACAGCTTACGCCGTATGCTTGTCCTGCTCTAAATGCATGGTCAACACCGCCAACTTCAGGATCCTCTGCCTTCATCCTGAGCATTACTTGTTGCGAGTAGGCAACCAGTGCGCCATATATTGATTCAATAATCTGTGCAGCTTCAAGGTCTCCTAACAACATCTGCGCTTCACTCAATGCGACTCTGACCGCTTGTCCATACGTTGCATGGGCAGCAATCAAATCGGAGGTTTCTTTCTGCATTGCTTGGTCGATTAGGCCTTTCCAGTCTTCCATGAACAAGTCACAGTGAATTCGCCACTTGAAGGTTCGCAATAAATCAAAGATGATTTATTTCATATCTTGAAGTTGGAATCTTCGCCATCAACGATACCTGCTTGTCGCACCGAACCGTCAGCTGCTACAAACTCGCCTGCTTTCGTCTGGTTGTTGTAGAGGTTGACATCATCAAAGCGCTTTACCATCATACCCTCTCCGAGTGCTATGGTTAATGATTGCTGTATCATACCAAGAGTGGCGACTGCACGATCTCGATGACTCGCATCGATTGTGTGGTCAGAATATCTCGCCTCTTCAAAGATAGTCAGGAAGGCATCCAATTGCTCGGTTGGCACCATGTCGAACGCCTTTCGAACTGCAGCCTCAAATTCTCTCGTGGTTTCATAGACCTTCTTCATGAAGCCATGCTTTCTGAAGTGTCTAACCAAATTCTTGTAACAGTCAAAGATTGCAGCAATAAATTCGTTGCTCGCCTCTAGTTGTAACATTGCATCTGTTAGGATACCGCGCAAAGCCTGCACCTGTCGACGTGCTTGTGTGCGTTGATAGTATGCTGCTCCACCAATTATCAGAGCCATGAGTAAGATAACTAAAGCCATGGTATTTGCTGGCGTGAAGAAGCCGGCGTCTGCACTGGCAGAAACTGGTTCTCGCCATTGTATTTCATGTGAAATGTTATCCTGCGACGGGGCAAAGAATGTCGAGCCTGGATAGTAGGCGATAATGCGCCACAATCCTTGACAGGGCTGACCTTCACAAGTTCGCCCATCAAATGCCCACTCGAAGCTTGCAATACCCTGCTCGTTGGTAACTGAGCGGTTTTCACCATCAGTAACCCACTCGCCATCATTGGAGAAATACTGGCGGAGGAAGAATACCTCTTCATTTTCAACAGCTAAGTCTAAACGATCCCTGATAAGGGCGATTTCACCAATTACCGGGTCACCTTCTGAGAGACCATTATCGCCAACATAGCGCCATGTTTGTTGAACTTGTATATCTACTCGAGACCTAACCAGAATATCGACATCCATGAAAGATCCATTGAGCGACTTGTCTGCATCTCTGGCACAACCGCCGTAGTTGCTCAAATCTTCCGTAGGCTCGTAAGCCACACGCAATACTCGGAAGCCCTCTGTCTTACCACCCGTTGTTTCAACACCTTTCAGTGTTGGATTCTGCAGCGGATCACCGCTAAACCAACTGATAGTTCCGCGGTCGTCCAAGCCTTGGCTGGTACGAATACGGGCGATTGGTCTGACATTTTCCTCTGGGTCAAGATAAATATTGAGACACTTATCACCAACAGGGTCACCATTGCTCTGTTTCAAAACCGCATCAATGTGGAACGATTCTTTCAGGAACAATCGGTAATACTCGGTTCCATTAGGGGCCAACCACTTGTCTGTAGTAGACTTGAATGGTCCAACGTCTGTAATAGACAGCGTAGAATTCGAGAATATCTGGTAGGTCAGAGGTAGTGTCTTTGATTTGTAGCGGTATTGGTCACGGTTTTGCGAATCAAGAGCAGAGTAAATTATGTTGATATCTGCTTGACCGGCCTGCACACCCTCAATGTCACACTCGATAACGAAGATACCAAATTCATCGGTTCTTACATCGTTACACTTGGTAATTTGGTTGTTTGGATCATTTTTCATCGTATATTGGGCAGAGACAATTCTGCTTGTTAGGTTATTACCCAACTCGTCATACAGACGTCCTGTTAGAATCATTGGCTTGTCTTCATATTGGTTGGTTTGAGGATCGAATTCGCCGGTGTAAACAATTTCCTCATCTGGTGCATCGATAAATGTGGTTCCAATCAGATTAAATCCGTTTTCGATATTTGGCATAAAGACGCGGAATTTCTCGTTGTTTGGAATAAAGGTGCACGAGTCCCAGGCACCGCCTAAGGTCCTGATGTCTAGGTCATCAGCAAATGGTTGACATCCTTCATTAGGCAGACTTTCCTCATACCTCAATATGACATTAACAGGTCCGAATCCATCTGGTAGGAAACCTGCCGGGTCTTGGGAAAGCTTGGATGGTGTAAGTGGTAGAATGTCTGCTCTTAAACAGCCAACGGATTCCTGCCGACTGACGATTCCGTCTTGATTGGTGTCCCAATCGGAGAACTCGTCGTTATTGCCGTCATAATAACACAGATGAGAATCACCAGCGCCCGGAATAGGTTCTGGAAGCGTTAGTTGTCCAGCACCCTGCGGGGCGATTGTTGCAACCAATTGTCGATAGGTAATTCCTTGGAAGTCAGTGCCTTCAAAGATAACATCAACCAAGCCACCATTAGGTGCGTTTGCACCATTTAGGTTAACTGGAGTAATACTTGGATCATTGGCGCCGTCATCGGTTATTTGGGCAACAAAGTTCCACGAGTCACCACTTACTCTGAAGTTACCAAACTCTTCTTGCACTTGCCGTGGCAATAGGTCCGTTACGGAAATATTCGTCCGAGAAATAACCCAAATGTATTGACTTACAGATGAGCCTTTGAGCAGTTTAGAGCCCGGATATTCAAACTCTAGTGAGAAATTTCCAAGCGAATCAGTGCTGTTAATGGTAAATGGAACCTCGAAGAATCCGTTTTCATCCGTGTAGTTAACACCAGACCTGCCGTCAAATGACCAAGTGTAATTGACTGGGGCATTTCTCACTGGTTGTAGCGAATTATCAACTAATTTTGCTTGAATAACCGTGCTAGTATTTCGATATAATCTCGGTGTTGAAGTCATTTGGAAGTCAGTAGTTCCAATAACTGTGATGTTGATGTATGCACCAGTTGGTGAAAGTGTACTGGTGTTACCAGTGAAGTAGTAAGCCGAGTTAGTGAAGTCTACTCTAGTTCCATATGTCTTAGCTGGGTATTGGCTGAGCCATGTAAAGTTGTAGTCGTAAACTGCATCACATGTTGAACATGCCTGAGTTGGTTTGGAGGTGAACTGAGTCTCTTGTTGACCAATGAACAAGCCATTGCCGTCAATATCAATTTGCAGCGTTATTGGATCGTCTACCCATGGTGCGAGGGTTCGGTTGGAAACAGTTCCAGTGACTCTGAATCCTTCACCAGTGTTCATTTCTGGAACAATCTCACATCGAACCGCACTGTTAGGATCTGTAGGGTCAACTGCACCACACGGAGGCAGGTTGGTATTGCCACCATTAACCAACGCAATCGACCAGTTGTTGCCGATAGTGCTGATGAATGGCCTCAGCAACGCTGCCTCTCCAGTCAGGCTTGTTGGATTGCCGTCCCAGTTAGTTGGATATGGTTTGATTGCTGAAACCTCGTTATAGTTCAGCCCTGCATTAGTCAAAGCATCAGCGTGGAATAGTGTCGCCCAATTACCGAAGGTACCATCGCCATTATTGATGGTCTTGTCAAAGTAATAAACAGGGTTAGTTCCTGGCACGAACAAGGTTCCATCGATATTCATACGGTGCATAACTCGAACATTTTCCGGCTCTGTATCATCGCCATACAAGTATGGGAACGGCCATTCGTCAGCCAGCTCAGGAAGAACCTGTCCAGTAACGAGGTAGTCACCGGCGGGGAGAGTTGTATTGGTGTAGAGACTGGTAAAGTTGCCCGTAACTGGATCACCAGTTACTGGGTCGGTGACAACTACGTGCCGTTTTGTCAAGTCGTCCCAAATGATTTCCTCATAACCACCCGGCACTTGGCCAGGGCCGTTATCTAGGCTAGCATTCAAACGGATTTGGCGCCAAGTACCGGCAATACCAACATCTTGAACAAATGTCACTGAGGCAAATCCGCGGTTATCTGTTCGGTAACCATTACCGTCAAGTCCAGAGAAATTAGTTGGTGCAGAGATGTTGCCAAATGGACCTCCACGGACAGTGAAGGTAATCGGAACATTGCTGATCAACTTGGTGTAATCGCCTCGCTCTGTATCGGCAGTATAGTGTGCCCAGAAGTCAATCTTGAATGGCTGCTCGCTGCTCTTGAATGAGCCAATTGGAGCAATATTAGCGGTTAGATTCGCCTCAGCCCCAACGAAGTAAGCCTGTGATTCTGCTCCATTAAATGCGAACAATTCTGTAACCTCGGCATAGACCTTGTAAGTTGTATTATCGCCAACTGTCAACATTTCAGGATAGATATATTGATTGTAGGTAAAGTTACCAAAGTTGTTGGTTGGGATGTAAATGGATTCTATGGCTTTAGTCCCATTGTTGGCCCACTCGATATTTATCTGCACAGGGAAATTAGGCGCTGGTTCAAGTTGAGCTGTAATTGGATTAACCCACGTTACGGTGCCCGAGAAGCGTTGCGGTGTTGTGGCGTCAATCCACAGGGTATCTGGAGCATCTAGGGTGATGAAAGTAGGCGACTTGTCATCCTTATCGAACTCACAGTCGTTATCTGAATCCCAATCACTGGCAGAATATTGAGTGCCACTTAGATCAACACAGAATTCGCCTTCTTCTAAGTGGTCAAAGTCAAGATCTTCTCGTGTATCATTGTCATCGTCCTCGTCAATTGCGTCTGGGCCGGTAAACGGGTCGTTTGGATTTGCAAGAGCTTCTCCATCACCGAAGTCGTCGTGGTCCCAAGGGTTGGTTGAGTTCCTATCGAATCTGATTGGCCAGACCAAAATTTCATCTTTATCTTCCATGCCATCCTCATCATCGTCCTCGTCAATATCGTCACGCAGACCGTCATTATCATGATCAAATGCTTGAGTCAGCGAGACTAGTAACTCGACATCGTTGGTTAGACCGTCAGCGTCCCAATCGTCGTCTGCCCAGTTAGAGATATTGTCGTTATCATGGTCCCACGGTGATTGTTCTTCACCGGTGAAACAGCCGGGCAGTAATTCCTGCGCCCAATCGTCAATACCGTTGTTATCATCATCGTAATCTTCTGCATCAGGGACACCATCATTATCATTGTCAACGTCGTAATACCGTGGATTCTGATAGCCCTGAGTCATTTCACCACGATCCCAAACGGCTTGGAAGAAACCGTCATCATCGGCGTCTGCATCGTTGCCGTCATCGTCATTATCGTCACAATTTGTTCCAGTAAAGAACGATGAGCCTTCTGGCAAGTTAATGTCAGCGTCTTCATCAAGATCGTCGTTGGTATCCATATCGAAATAATCCCAAATACCGTCATTATCGTCATCTATGTCAAACCAATCATAGACGCCATCTGCGTCATCATCAATGTCAATAGTATTGTTGAAGCCATCGCCATCGATGTCTTCGTCAATTTCGTTCTCTTTGATGTCTGCACCCATTTCGTCTGGGAAGTCTTGGACTGCCCCGGTATCTGAATTCCAGTTCCATCCTTGGACTCCTAAACCTAGGCCCATCCAAACCAAAAACGCGTCTCTGCTATTGGCAATTTGACTGTAAGTGATACCGGCATCTATCGTCCCATCGCCCCCGTAGTCATAGTGATAACAACCACCTTGTGCACCAGGAGTACAGCTCCAGTTGTTGGACGGACCGCCGGCAGTTTGCCCTTGATCNAGNCCAATGTCTGGTCGAGTTGANAATGGTAGACCGAGTTGAGCATTTACCCCATTAAGCGGCATCTGATAAGCAAAAGCATAGGTATAGCCGCAGGAGAATCCGGTAGCAAAGTTCCCAGCGGTGTAACCACAGGTTGTCAGATTGAACGTACCGCCCATCTTAGGGTCATTGACATCCATTACTCCGTCGTTACCTTCATCCTGATCCCACCAATTGGGTAAACCATCACCATCTTGGTCTGTATCAAGACCATTGATTAACGAGTCTCCATCAGTGTCAATGTCCCACTCATTGCCGCCATTACGCGAGTTCCAACGAGAGAATAAGAACCAGTAAAATTCTGGAACTTCACCCGGAGTTACTGGCTGAGTAGTAGCATCGTAACCATTGTAGTTGATCATCATAGCATCAAACGGATTGTGCTGGAATACCATATTCCAGTAATCTGATGCGTTGTCAGAGTATCCCTGTCCGTCCGCGCTACCGTCTAAATCGCCGCCATCATCGACCGGATAATAAGGTCGATAGAACAAGTCAGTTTGATCGAAGTCAACCACTCCGCAATTACCGTCGTCTGGGTCATACAAGTCAGATAAACCATCATTATCATCGTCCCAATCGATGCTGTTTTCCAATCCGTCACCATCGATATCAGAATCGATATCATTTGGTCCATCGTCACGATATAGCGCACCGTTTATCAAATGTAAATCATTATCATTATCAAAATCACAATCCCAATCGATGTCTAGGAGATCGATTATGCCATCGTTGTCATCGTCAATGTCATCCCAGTTTGAAATACCATCTCCATCCCAGTCGTTAAATTGAGAGAAGGATGCACGTCGGGAAGTACACCTTGGATCAGGGTTGACTGGAATCGGATTCGCCGCAGTCGGACAGTTCCAAGCAGCAACATCGGCACTGGAATCAAGTGGGAAGGAGTCGTTTTCGTTCTGAATTTGGTCGTCATCTAGGTCATATTCAAAATTTGCTTGGTCGCCGCTTACGGCAATATTTGCTAAGTTATCTGGATCTGGTGTGCCGCCCATATCAGTATCTAGCCAATCATAAACTGCGTTGTAGTTTTGGTCAAAAGGTCGCAATCGGTCATCGTCCAAATCACCATCATAATCAATCTCACAATCCAATCCCGCAACGCCATCGGTATCGCCTCCGGGTGTTTGATAAGAACCTGTGTCGTTGTTTCGATTATAGTCGTTGAGACCATCGTTGTTGTAATCTACTACTACACAGACATCAGGAATGAAATCGTTATCATCATCGGGGTCGGACATATCTAGAATTCCATCGTTATCGTCGTCGGTATCTGAACTATCTGGAATTCCGTCGTTGTCATTGTCTGGATCAAGGAAGTTAGGAATGCCGTCGCCATCGAGGTCGCCATCAAAAATCTTGGTGAATGAAGGAGTCCCTTGAGCGATTATTGTTGCCTCTTCAAACAGGGGGTAAAATCCTGAAGCTGTCGCTAGTGGGCCATTTACGCGGTTCTGTTCCCATGCGAGGAAGTCAACGCCGCCAGAATAAGCAATGTAATCATTCAGTTGCCACTCTACAGCAGCATCGGTTAGTTCGCCTGTATCACCCATAATGGTAAACACAGATGCATTGTATGGGTTGCGATCTTGAATATCTGGCACACCATCATTATCGTCATCATCATCGAAGTAATCCTGAATTCCGTCGCTGTCAAGGTCACATGGCCACTTGAATTGATCTATTCGACCATCATTGTCGTCGTCCTCATCATATCGGTCAGCTCCTGAACCATCGCTATCTTCGTCAGTAACTCCATCATTGTCGTGGTCCATCGGGTTCTGGTCAGCCAAGTATAGGTTTCCAACCGGGTCACCAGTCCACGGATGTATGATATTCGGGTCGAGATACCTATCCGATGATACGTTCAGCGGGTCCAGGCCTTGAGCTTCCAGTGCAGCAATGTCTAGTGGACCCTCAAGGATACCATCATTGTCATCATCCCAATCATCAACATCCGGTATGCCATCATTATCGTGGTCTAGTGGGTCAGTTCCATAACAACCATCGAACCTTTCGAGTAAATCATAGATACCATCATTGTCATCGTCCAAATCATTCAAATCATTAATCCCATCATTGTCATGGTCTTCTTTGTTTGATTCCTCAAGCATAACAGAGTAGGTTTCAGAAAGGGCAAGCAGTGCTGAGGTGTCACTAATTACGCCTGAAGCAACGCCAGGATCTGTCCACATTATATCGTAAAGAGCAGGGTGTGGTTGCGGTGGTAACTGATTGAAGTCAACCAAGGTNCCTTGCCCTGAGACTTCTCCACCTTGGGGCACTATCTCGGGTTTGAGAATCTCTCCATCGGCTGCAATACTGAAGCTAGGGGTATCTTCTTGTGAAGCTGGCTGAACCGCAAGTAGAGAAATAGTAGTACTGGAGATCATAATGAACACCATCAACAGTGATAGTGTTAATTTTCGACGATTTTCTGATTTATTCTGATAGTTTCTGATTTGCATTGCAGCACCCCGACAATTTGCCACCGAGGTATGGTATATCAACGCGATAGGTCGATTGCCGGCAAGAGTATCAAGTCAAGAAATAAGTATCAATGCCAATTTTGCGATAAAAAAAGGTCCCTTGAGGGGCGAACCCCTCAAGAGACCGTTAACTGATATCACTATCAGTGGAATGATGTTAGCCTAGTGATTAAAGTTCTAGGTCATCGATAATGCCATCATTATCGTCATCATCATCTATGTGGTCGTCGATAGCATCGTTATCGTGGTCAAATTGACCTGTCATATCATTGCCATCGTTATTTTCGAACCAGTCAGAAAGACCATCGTTGTCATCGTCGTTATCAGTCATATCGACGATTCCATCATTGTCGTGGTCGTAGCGGTAACCGGTTGATGTTGGTCCGCCAATTTCCTCTGTATCGAGAATGTTGTCGTTATCATCATCCAAATCATCTGCGTCATTTAGACCGTCGTTGTCGTGATCGCGTGTGCGGTCTTCGCCTGCATCCATGACACCATTACCGTTCAAATCTTCCCAATCATTTCTGTTGTCAATACCATCATTGTCAATGTCTAAGTCAACACTGTCAGAGATGCCGTCATTGTCGTGGTCATAGATATCGGTATTTTGATTTGCATCGGTGACTTCTTCTTGGTCATCAATTCCATCGCCATCGTCATCGTTGTCCTCTGCATCGTTGATGCCATCATTGTCATGATCTTCTGGGTTTGCATCGACATCGTCTGGGATTCCATCATTGTCATCATCATTGTCAACGTCGTCTGGAATACCGTCGCCATCGTTGTCATTGTCCCCGTTCAAATCCTGGTTGTCTAGCTGTTGACCTTGTTGTTGATCGGTCTGCTCACCTTGCTGGCCTTGTTGACCGTTTTGGGTTTGTCCAGACTGTTGTTCATTCTGTCCGTTTTGGTTTTGACCATTCTGATCTCCTTGCTCTTGTTGACCTTGTTGACCACCCTGTTCGCCACCTTGTTGCTGTTGGCCTTGACCGTTATCCTGCTGTTCACCTTGTTGACCTTGTTGGCCTTGTTGACCTTGCTGGCCTTGTTGACCCTGCTGGCCTTGCTGGCCTTGCTGGCCCTGCTGACCCTGCTGGCCTTGTTGACCCTGCTGGCCTTGCTGGCCTTGCTGGCCTTGTTGGCCCTGTCCTTGACCTTGTTGTTGACCCTGTCCTTGTCCTTGTCCTTGGCCCTGGCCTTGTCCTTGTCCTTGTCCTTGTCCTTGTCCTTGTCCTTGTCCTTGTCCTTGTCCTTGT
>FUFK010681868.1_pt1 | contig 11438 bp, 16 predicted proteins | sample 1021851 | NCBI WGS metagenome assembly FUFK01 (sample SAMEA51879418, study PRJEB19060) | metagenome
CCATCTTTAAATTTTTTAACATAATACTTGTAAGGGTTCTCTCTTCTTTGCATTTCTTCAACTACAGCTTCTTGTGCTTGTAAAGCATTTGCAAGTTGATCAGACACATAGTTAAACTGACTTACTGTAATAGGATTTTTATTTTCTTTAGAACGCTCTTTATTAATCATAGCAATTAAATTGTTTGCTTCAGCCTCAGTTCTAGGAACAAATAAAGGAAAACTAGATCTCTTATCATACATAGTTTTGCTAACTCTAGGTAACGCTCTATCCTCTCCAGTATCGGGATCTATACTTCTTTGAACAATTTCTTTTTCTACAGTGATGTATCTTGGACCACTAAGACCTGTTTGTTGAGGTAGTAATTCTATCTCTTCGTATCCCTCTGGTGATATACCTACATATTCTTTTCTCATTATTTTACACCCTCTGGTAAGTTAGCGTATGGATCTAGTGCATCTACCTCGTCAGGCGCAGTAGCTTCGAGATCTACAGTTACATGAAATCTTTCTGGTTTGTAATTAAATAAAAACTCATCGTTAAAGTTGTTTGCCTCATAAATATTTCTTTGTGCATCAACAAATCCTCTTAACTCATACTCAATAGATTGTAATGCAGTAATAACTGTATCTGAAGATGTATCTAAATTATACAATTGTAGAGATTGCTTTGCGTTTTTAATATCATCAACGTTCAATCTTCCAGTAGGTTTTCTGGCTCTTGCTAAAGCATAGTAAATTGAATTAAGTTTTATCTCATTGGCAGCAAGTGCAGGGTCATAGTTTTGTCTTGGTTTGACAAAAAACTCTTGATATATTTTAGCTTCCTCTGACTCTAAGTCACTATAAAAATCTACACCACTCCTTTGTGGATTAGCTGTACCATATTGAGATGCAAGATCATTAAATACTGATGTTTCTATTTTTGATTTTGCTGCTTCATATGCATCTTGATCAATTAGCTGATTTGCAACCAGAACATCTGCCACATCAAGAATAGTACCTTTAACGTTTTGTAAAACTTTTTTAACAGCACCAGGTAAGCCAACTCTAGCTCTATTCTCTGCAATAGATAGTTTGATATCCTCAATAAAAGCAAGTGCTTGGTTACCAGTATTAATCTTTTCAGCTTGTGCTATCTGTAGTTTAATATCTTGTTTTAGTGCACCATCACCTGTCATGTTAAATGTAGCTGCTACTGCATCTAGAGGAGCTGGTTTGTAAATAATTTTGCCATCTACTTCTTCAGGTATAAAAGGTTTTTTAATACCATCTTCAGGATCTACACCAATAAATCCTGACACATATTTAACACTTTGATCTATGCCCTCTGGTTTTAGCGCAAACACTTTTGGATCTTGTTTAAATCTTTCAGCAATTAATTTAGCATTATTTTCTATGGCTTTTAAATCAACATCATATTTGTAAGCAAAATTTTGTTTTGCAAGTTCTTGTCTAAACTTAACGTTTCCTTGATCACTATCCATATTAAATTGCAATACTTTCATAAATAAATCATACTCTTGTGAGTCACGTAGATCTTGTTGTTCCTTCAACGCACTTAAAATGTACTGTCTTTTTGCTACTTCATCTTCTTTTTCTTCTTGTCTTAATTGAGCTTTTTGTTGACGCTTTCTTTCATTTATTGCTGCAAGATCACCTAGAAAATTTTCACCAGCTTTTGATACGGCAGGTGCAATAGCACCACCTGGTGTTGGTTGCATCAAACCTAATCCTAGTCTTGCAAGTGCTAAATAATTCTCAAACTTAAAATTTGAATCAGGATCTGCTACATCTGGTGTAAAAGCATCATACTCAGCCGCAAAATCTGCTGCTGTCTTTGGTTTACCTTTGTACTCTGAATACGCTTCTCTAATTGCATCTGGTTCTACATATGTAGACATTAGTGTTCTTATGCCTGCTTCATCAAACGGCACAAAAGAGTCGTCATATATCTGATCATATGAATACTGTGGAAATTTATTTACAATTTCATTTTTAGGAGGTGCAATACCAGCTCTATCAATGGCTTTATCTTCATCCTCAGAACCACCCATTGAAAACATAGGTCTGTTAAATATGCTGTCAACCATTAATCTCCCCTGTTAAAAAATGCCCCTAGACCTCCAAGTGCAGATATACCCATACCAGCTGCTGCCGCCAAAGGATTAGTGTAAGGTATAGGCTGTTGACTGATAGTTTGTTGTATTGACGGTGTTCTTGATAAAATGTCAGAAGAGAATTGAACTCTTTGTCTTGGCTCAAGAGCTTGTGCAGTTCGAAATCTAAATGCTTCATCATCTACCGCTTGATCTCTAGTTCTTTGTACATTACCTGTACCAAGTAAAGATTGTATACCTTGTTGTTGTAAACCGAACTGTTGTGCACCAATGTTACCAATATTTGTACCAAGTTGACCATAAATAGGAGCAGCTTGTAATTGTCTTGCTCTATTTGCTTCACTTGTACCAATAGCTTGTTGTTGTGCTTGTAAAAAGTTTCTAGATATATCTTCAAATATTCTTCTTGATTTTATGTCTTGTAAGTTTTTCGCTAGTTCTGCTTCTTGTACACCAAAGCGTGATCCACCAAACGTTCCTGCTCTTACTGCTTGGCCTGCTAGTTGATTACGAGCTTTTGCCGCTTGTTCATCTAATTGTTTTAACGCTTCTTGTGTGACATCAGCTTGATACTGATTCATGAAGTCTTGTGTATTAGCAGTCGTTGGGTCAAACTGTGTTTGAGCTGCCTGTAATGATGGTATTCCTAAACCAGTTGTAGCTTGTGCTTGTGTTATAAAAGGTTCAAAAGATGCTAAACCAGTTCTTTGTCCTGTTGTAGGATCTATACCAGCAATTCTTTGTGCCTCTGCTATACCTGCTTGTTCACCTGTTGTTAATCCAGCAATATCTCTTTCAAATTGATCTATACGTTGACTTGCAAGTCCTCCAGGATCTGTAATGTTACCCTGAGCGTCTCTAACTTCAGGTGCAAAAACAGAATCTAATAATCTTCTTCTATAATCTTCTAGAAACGGTGCTTCTCTTGCTATTTGTGTTGATGTTTGTGACATTAGTTTGGTCTTTCCGATTCTGGATCTAATCTATTCATCATCTTATACATTGCTTTTGGCCCTCCTGCATTCTCTACAGCTTTAGCTGTAAATACAAATTCACCATCGCTTAACATTGCAGGTATTTTATCATCTTTTGGTCCACCAGGACCACTTATCTGACCTGTTTTTCTTGGAAACGTTTCGCCACCCTCTGCCATTGTTTGTATGCCCATAGGTTTTCCATCATAAGCACTGTAAGCAAACTCTGTTCCCATCAACCCACCTTCTGCTCTACCTTGAGGTTGTTGTATTAGTGGATTTAGATTTTTTATTCTTAACTCTTCTGGTGGTCTTGCAAACTGTCCACCATAAAATTTATCTGTAGCACTCATGTAATCTGCAGGGTCCATCGGTTGTGCTCTTTTTGCATCAGCTGCTGCCCCCATGTATGCTAATACTGAAGGTAAACCTACACCTAAAGCAGTGCCAAACCCTGTTAATCCTGATCCTGTAACATTGCCTTTTTCATCTTTAAATTGTTGAACAAGTTGTGGTATTTTAAAATTTGATAAACTAAATCCACCGCCTCCACCTGTTCTTTTTCTAAACAACATATCACCTATAGAATTAGAACCACCTGTAGAACTTCCTGGTGCGGCTTTACCAAACAAACCCATTTTACCACCAAGACCTGCAAGTCCTGCTGATATGATTGCATCTTTTGGTTTTGCTCCTCCAAGTAATGAAGCTAATCCTGAGCCAGCTGCTGCTCCCAAAACTGGACCTAATGGCGTTGCTGCTCCTATGAATGGTGCCGCTACTTGTACGGCTTTTTTAAGTATACTCGATAATCCTTTTAGCATATTCTCCTAGCAATCTATGAGTTGTTTGTAGCAAGGAGGCTGGCCTTGAAGATTAAGCCTAATTAATCGTATAATTATAGGCAAATTTCTATTAATGTGCAACTAGAAATGAGCTTTGATATTACAAAGGTGCCTATGGTCCGTGTGACGTGGTTAGACGCCCGTGATACAGAAACAGGCTGGTTGCCTATAAAAGACATACTTAATGCTCCATTAGCCAAGTGTCAAGAAGTAGGATGGATGGTCGTAAATAATAAAGAAAAGATTGTAATTATGCGTTCATGGTGTACAGACAAAGATGACAATCATGGTGGTGGATGTATTGCAATACCAACAGGTTGGGTAACGAAAGTAGAATTTTTAGAGGTTAGTTATGCAGAAAGAAACAGTAATAGGAAGCTTATTTAGTAAATCAATTTATAAAAGCACAATTGATAACTACGATACAATTAACGAAAAATTAATCACAGATATAGAATCATATGTAAAAGCAAAACCAGGCAGTGTTGCTGCCACAACAGACGTTATGGGTAATACAAATTTTACAGATCTCAATGATGCTGTTGATAATTTACATCGTAGAGCTAAATACAAAGACTTGTTTATTGAATTAAGTAAACATTTATCAGATTTTTTTATTGCGAAGGGTTATAATTTAGAAAAGTTTGATGCTCATTTTACAAAAGCTTGGGCAACCTATACTAGTAAAGGTCAACATATTGCTAGTCACAAACATACAGCAAGTCATTTTAGTTGTGTATATTATGTCCGCAATGATAACATGGGTAATATAAAGTTTGAACAAGAGTTGGCTGCACAAACAGGCATGTTTATACCACCTACAGATGAATATATTAGCGATTGGAATGAGTTTAATTTTGCAAGCTATACAATCCCAGTTAAGTCTGGAGATTTTGTAATATTTCCTAGTGAACTATTACATTATACAGAAACAAATGAGAGGGATATACCTCGCATAAGTATTAGTGCAGACATATTATTAACCATGAAAAATGGAATTAGCACTGAACATTGTTTGCCACACCCTAAAAGTTGGGCTGAGATCGATGTCAAGTAAACTTTTTAAAAAAGTTCTGTTGATTTCAAACAAAACATGTTTAAATTAGGTTCTCACCAAAATTAACAATCAACAGGAGATAATATGACAGAACAAGAATATTTGAGCGCTATAGCTAACCTTGCTGATAAGGTGAGTAGATATCACGAAAGACTTATGGCAGCAGAAAGAGATTTAGAAAGACACATTAACAGTGCTGAACAACATCGTTGTGAAAACTGTCAGTGTGAAGATTAGTTATTCTTTTGTTTCGCCTTTTACATCAGGTAATTTGACAACTCGAATGGTAACGTCCTTGGCTTTATTTGAAGCCCAAGGATTACCACAGTTGTTACAAACACCAGTGGCCTCCTCTTCAGAATCAACTTCATTACCACAATTCTTACAATAAATTTTTACATACACTTCAGGTTTTAGAACAGGTAATTCTTTACCATCTACGATCTCAGTGCCTATTTGTTCTGCATCTTGTACTTTTTTACCAATTGACATTATGTAATCTCCATTAAACTTACTGCTATTTTTACACCATTACCAACAATTTTGATAGCATCTTGTTGTTCTAATGTTAATGGTTGAGACAATACCTCTTGAGTAGCACCATCAGCTAAACTGCTTTTAAAAAGCTCTATTTCTAAGGGTGAACTAGCATCATAATCTAATACCGTTACTGTAGTTGTAACTGCACCTCCAGAAACATTAGCTAATCTAATGCTTTTTACAATAGCTGTGGTGGGTAACACAGGTGGCACCGCTCCCTCATTAGCTGTAGGAACTGTATATACAGCTGTATTAGACCCTGTTGCAGTCTTAGAGAATAATTTAAAAAAATCAGCCAAGGAAGAAAGTCCTTGCTGTTGACTCATCTTTTAAATCTTGTTGAAAACCAAAATTTAATTGTTGAGTTATTTGTTCTAAGATACGTATTAGAGTATCAAACTGTATTGGTTCATACTCAGCAGGCGCATCTGGTAATCTTGTCGTGCTAATTTTAGCCATTATCTACCTCCATCTGGTTTTACATCCACACGTAACGTACCATAACGCCAGTCTGAATCTAAAGTATTACTTGTTATTTTTACATTAGCTTGTCTACCTCTGCCACGTAAATTAAAAAATTTAGTTGTTGTATCTACAGATCGATCAATTGTAATGCCTGTTTCTGATGGATAAGATTTAAAACCCATGGTCATTGTAGCAGATCCAGCTTGATTTTTAAAATCAGGTATACCTTTAGATATAGATAATATTTGTTGTCCATCTTGTATGTCAAAATCACCTGATGTAATAAACGCTGTCATAGCAGATTGATCGTCGTTTACACCCTGTTCATGCTCATACAATAAAGATGCTCCAGCGGTGACACCTAATACTGTAGGAGTACTCCCCGTTGTGCCTGTCTCATACTTTGTTGCATATGGTCTCTGATAAACACCGTAGTCGGTCCAAGTGGTTCTTGATAACGTTGATGTATACCAAGTTCTCTCTAAGTAATTGTATGTGACTGATCTATCTATTTGCGTGGCATTTGTGGAAGCATAGTACCAAGTTACCTCATTAAATTCTGAATTTACACCAACGTACGTTTCTGGTTGTTGTGTGATAGAAAAATCTTCAAATACAAAATCTTGCACACTACATGGTATTTTTTTAATTGAACCATCATAAAGATAAAAAGCATTTTGTGACATCCAGTATGCTACACCGTTTACATCAACGGCAGCATGCACACCTACAGCGCCACAGTTTGCACCGATTTGTACTAATGAAAAAGTAAAAGGTGCACCAACAAACTGCATTGCATGAAGTGATGTATCCGTCCATACTAAAACAGCATTACGTGATCTTACTGCTGAAACAATCTTTGATCCGTCTTGTATTCTAAAAGATCCTGCTGTATTTGTTGCTGTTGGACCCCACGTTGTAAAATCTTCCTGTGATGAAAAACGTAAAAATAAATCGTCCTGTGTAGTGCTGTTACCAATTGTTGTTTCTGTGCCAAACAAAAATATGTGTCTATCAGGCATCGATACTAGAGTAAATCTTGAGCTTGTTGGTGCTTGAGAAATAGCGACGGCTCTGACTCCCGTGCCGTTAGACGTGTCCCATCTAAATGTTTTACCTTTATGTACGGTAGCTATTAAGTCTTCACCAAAATTATCAAATGACCAGTTTCTAGCATCAAGTGTAACTGTTGATGTTGATCTTGGAGTGTTCCATGCGTCTACGTTCCATGCGTCTGTGCCCCAACCATAACCATATGTAGCTTCAGAAACACCAACCGATATTTGATATTTAGCATTACCTGATCCACCTCCGCCACTTGTGCTGCCACTCGCTTGACTTGAATGTGTAACTTTGTAGGAGTTTGCATCTACAACAGTAGTGATCTCAAATTCTTTGTTCATGTCCAAACCATCTATTGCACTAAAAGAATCAAAGGTAACAAAGTCACCCTCAGATGCTCCATGACTTGTGTGAGCTACAGTTACAGTTGTTGTGGCATTTGTTGTGAACGGATTTGTTAAAGCAGCTTCTAATCTTATGGGTGTAATGTCATAAGCGACACCTTCAGAATACAAATATAATTTTCTATCTGTTCCGAGAGCCGTGTACCGTACACCGTCTAATGATGTCCATGTATGTATATCTCTTGCTACACCAATTAATGTTTCTTGTATAAGTTTAAGCCAGCCCCCTACTTTTTGAGGTAAACCATAGTGAAATCTTACATTATCAGAATCAATCCAACGCCCTTCAGCGCCGTATTCTGTATCCTGCTTATCAATACCAGGTGCTATGTTTAACTTTGTTAATGGCATTATGTGGTCCTTAAAAATCTATATTTAAACTCTCCAGGTCCACCATCGCCACCAGAAGAAGAACCAGGTTCTGTTCCTCCACCACCGCCACCAGATCCTCGTAAGCCTGCAGATCCATTAGTATTACCATTAGGTCCACCAGCTCCGCCTGTTACAGCAGTGCCATATGAAGATCCACCAGTACCACCACCAATTGTACAGTTATCACCGCCACAGTTTCCAGGATTTGTTCCAGCATTACCATCACCTAATTGATTAAAAGTACCAACTGGTCCACCAGTAAAGCCATTACTGCCCGTCGAAGCTTGTGTAAGACCACCAGTAGTTGTAAAAGTTGTTTTTCTTGTTCCTTGTGAAGTGCCAGTGCCTGCCGTGCTAGCATTATTTGTTCTTAAAGGACCTTGTACACCGCCACCTGAAACAGAAGCAGCGCCTCCACCAGTAAGAGTAAAAATATTAGCCGAAGAAGTACCTGTTAAAGTTGTATTACCACCTGCACCAGAAGATCCACTATAAACTCCACTACCTGCAGCGCCGCCAGAACCTACAACAGCAGTTAAAGTTTCACCTCCTGTTACTTGATATACAACGTCAGATATGTAACCACCTGATGCTCCAGCTGGACCAGCAGATTCACCACCAGCTTTGTCATAATCAGCACCTCTCATACCACCCGATCCACCTGCTACGGCAAATTGTATGTGTATTGCGTTTGCAAGTGATGGCACAGTAATTGTGTGTGTGCCAGGTCCTTCGGTTACGTAACTTGTTGCTGTAAATAATGTATAAATTTCACGCCAAGCGCCACTATCTTTAACATAAGCGTTTGTAATAGTTTTGTTTGTATAGGACGTGCCGTCTCTTACAAAGAGCTCACTAATCTCTCTAAAAGAACCACCATCTTTAACAAATACTGTCATGCATTACGTGTACTTGTACCAGATATCTCCATCAGAGCCGCCTGTTGGGCTACTTGTAGATACAGTTCTAGATCCGTTAGCATTTGTTCCTGCAGTTGCAGATATAAAAGCTTGTACGTCGCTACCAATCTCAACACCTAAATTTGTTCTTGATGTTCCTTTGTTGGCTACGTCGTTTAAATTTTCTGATTCTAGCATAACACCTGTAATAGCGGTGCCTGAAAATTTATATCTTATTGATTCGTAAGTTGGCATATTATTTCTCCAGTAGTTTCCATCCATAGGTTGCACCAGAGTATACTAACGCAAATGCTGCGCCCTCTGTTGCTACCGTAAGATCGCTTGTTTGTCCGTCTATTTTATGACTATTTCTACCCACAGTCAAATTGTGGGTATCAAAATTATTTGCTAAATCTAAAAATCTAACCTCATCACCCACCGATGCTGTGGCAGGTAAAGTAATTGTAAAAGCTCCACCACTAGTATTAGCAAATATTTTATCTCCTGCAAAAGCAGTATAGTTACTTGTTTTTGTTACCCAATCACTGCCTTGTGTTTGTATTTCATACCAGTTCGTGCCATCTGTAGTTATAAAAACATTACGACCAGGATTGATAACAAAAGTATTACCTCCACCACCTAATCTAGCTGTGATCTTGTGAGATGAACTTGCATTTCGTAAGAAATACATCTTTTCTACAGCAGGAAACTGTATGATAAAATCTGAACTATGCCCTGTAAAGACGATTGCAGCTTGTCTTGCTTCGTTGTTAGCCTGTGTTTGTGGGCCGTTGTTCGTGGTCAGTGTATAAGGGCTAGATGAAGCTCCTAAGTTTTTTGTGTATACACCAGCAATAGAGTGTTCTAATGACTGCGATAGGTTATTATTGGTAGTATTACCCCAAGCATTCGCTTGTTCACCTGATCCAATAAGTTCTATCTTTAATCTTGTTGAATATGTTGATGCCATTATGCTGCCTCCTGCCAGACCATTGTAGCACTATCATCCACTTCTGTCCATGCGTAAACTGCTTCATTGTCACCTACAGATGCTGTCATTGACAGTCCAGTAACGTCTACATCAGCGTTTAAATCTACTTGTGGTGTACCTACTGATATACCAGCTAATAAAGAATTAGGAGCAACAGTTATACTAGCTGCCGCTGTCACTGATCCGATAGCCGTGGACATAGCTTGACCAGTTACATTGACGACTGATGTTGGTAATGGTGTTACTGCACCAAGAGATGCTGTAGCAGTCAGACCAGATAGTAATACAATTGTTTTATCACTTGCAATAACTGTGCCTACTGTAGAGCTCATAGCCTGCCCTGTTACATTGACAGTTACAGCGCCACCTGCTCCTACTGATCCGAGAGCCGAGGACACTGATTGTCCAGATACAGCTATTTGTACGTTACCAGAGGATGATACAGAGTGATTACCTAGAGCGGTTGCTACATTGAAGCCACTAACCGATATGTTTTGATTTTGTACACCTGCTGGTGTCACTGCACCTAGTGATACGGTATTGTTAAATCCTGTTACAGCAATACTAATATGCTGTTCTGATTGTGAGGCGAATGCTGCCTCACCGAATGATGCGGCGGCAAAGGTCATTTAGATCTTATCCATCTCCGCCTTGACGGCTGTCCAATTTAATTCACTATGAGGATTAGTGTCAGAAAGTATTGCTACTCCATCTTCTGTGCCTGTTTCCCATTTTGTTTTTGTGTTAAAAATTTCTTCATTCATGTCATCAGAATAGACAACAACACCAACACCTGTTTTTAAATTTTGAACAGCAGTATTAAATTTTATTAAATTTTCTTTCATCATGCGGCTATCTCCATTGCTGTAAAAATTACTTTACCACCAAAAGGAATATATCCTTGTAAAGAGCCATCACTTTTAAAATAAATTTTGTAAGTTGTAGAGCTTGTAGTATTAGGAGAGTCCAAACCTACATTGCTAAATGCAAAACCATGGTCTGCCCAAGTAGTACCATTACTAATACTTCCATAATTATGACCTACACTTGATTCAATATCTAAATCTGTACTACCTCTATATAATTTTGTTCTACCTTGTCCGTATGTTTGACTTATACTATTACGACCAATAAAAAGTGACCCAGTTACCATAACCAAAACTTTACTAGAAGTTGCGGAAGGTGTAATAGAAACACTACCACCTGTATATTCAACAAAACTTGAAGATGTTGAACTTTGACCTGTTCCTGTTTTTGACTGAACAGCTTGCAAAACTTTACCAACGTTTGTTGTGCCGTTGATAAATCCAGAAGATAGACCCGTGCCACCATTGGCTACGGCAAGCGTACCTGTAGTGTTAGTCGCTAAATTTATTGCTTGATTCAGTCCTAGTCTAGTTAGTGCCATTACGGTTTACTCCATATTGCATTAGTTAAATTACCATCATCATCACGTGCTAGTAAAGCATCGTATTCGGCTTCAGTCGTATTGTTCTGTGGCAGGTCTCTTAGACTTTGACGCCACGTCTTAATGTTGTCTGGCATAGTATTATCTGACATAGCAAGGTAATCTGTTTCTTGCAATTTTGTTAATCTAATTTTTCTTATTTCTGCAAGTTTTCTAGTTGCACTTGCATCATTCCATTCTTTTCTATCAGCTTCTATAACTGCAATTTCTTCAGCCGATAGTTCTCTTAATTGACCATTATT
>FUFK010752598.1_pt1 | contig 11432 bp, 13 predicted proteins | sample 1021851 | NCBI WGS metagenome assembly FUFK01 (sample SAMEA51879418, study PRJEB19060) | metagenome
AAGCTGCAAGCTGCAAGCTGCAAGCTGCAAGCAACAGGATACACGGCGACAGCACCTCTTGTGCGAGCGGGCCTTGTGGGAGCACCGCCGCTGTTCCTTGTCGGCCAGCGGCCTTACAATAGCGCTTTCTTGTAACCGACTCCGGACGCCGCCATGCGACTGCGCTTTACCAAAATGCACGGCCTGGGCAACGACTTTCTGGTACTCAACGGCTGCGACCAGCCGCTGCCCGAGGACGGCCCGCCGCTGTCGGTGGCGGAGCTGCGCCGCCTGGGTGACCGGCACTTCGGGGTCGGCTTCGACCAGATGCTGGTGGTGCAACCGCCGCGCCACGAGGGCGTGGATTTCCGCTACCGGATCTTCAATGCCGACGGCTCGGAAGTGAGCCAGTGCGGCAACGGCGCGCGCTGCTTCGCGCGCTTCGTGCGCGACGAAGGGCTCACCGACAAGCACCGCATCCGGGTGGAAACCGCCGCCGGCGAGATGACCCTGAACGTCACCGACGACGGCCTGGTCACCGTGGACATGGGCGCGCCGCTGTGGGCGCCGGAGGCGATCCCGTTCCTCGCCAAACAGGAAGCGGACACCTACGTGCTGGTGTCGGGCAACAACGCCTACGAGATATCGGCGGTGGGCCTGGGCAACCCGCATCTGGTGATGCTCACCGAGAACGTGGACAACGCCCCGGTGGCCACCCTGGGCCCGGAGCTGGAACACCACGAGCAGTTCCCCGAGCGGGTCAACGTGGGCTTCATGCAGATCGTCAGCCGCCGCGAGATCCGCCTGCGGGTGTTCGAGCGCGGCGCCGGCGAGACCCTGGCCTGCGGCTCCGGCGCCTGCGCCGCGGTGGTGTGCGGCCAGCGCCGCGGTCTGCTCGACGACACCGTCACCGTGCATCTGGCCGGCGGCGACCTGCAGGTCCACTACAACGGCAGCGGCGGCATCCGGATGACAGGCCCCGCCAGCCGTGTCTATGATGGCGAAATCGACGTAGCGGGCCCGCCCTCGGACCAGGGCCCCACCACGGAGCCTTCGGCATGACCGACGACACCAAGCTGAGCGCCGACAAGGTGGCCGCCTTTCTGCGCCAGAACCCGGAATTCTTCCAGCAGCGCTCCGACCTGCTGGAACTGATGCGCCTGCCGGACCCGCGCGGCCCGGCGGTTTCGCTGCTGGAGCGCCAGGCGGCGATCCTGCGCGAGCGCAACCAGGAGCTGCGCGAGCGGCTCAACGGCCTGATCGACGTGGCCCGGGAAAACGACCAGCTGTTCGAACACACCCGCCGCCTGACCCTGGCGCTGCTGGAAGCGCGCAGCACCGACAAGCTGCTGCGCCAGCTGCTGCGCAGCCTGGAAGAGGAATTCCGCTGCGACACCGTGGCGCTGCTGCTGCACGACCGGGAAGCCAAGCTGCTCGGCGAAGTGCGCAAGCAGGTGCGCTTCGTCGACCCGGACGACCTGCCGCAGCCGCTGGCGCCGCTGCTGCGTACCGGCAAGGCGGTGTGCGGCGTGCTGCGCGGCGAGGAGCTGAAGGCGCTGTTCCAGGACCAGGCCGAGCAGGTGCGCTCCGCCGCCGTGGTGCCCCTGGAGCACAACGGCCGGCTCGGCATTCTCGCCATCGGCAGCCGCGACGCCATGCATTTCCGCAGCTCCATGGGCACCCTGTTCATCACCCATATCGGTCAGGTGCTCAGCCGCCGGCTGGTGGATGTCAGCCGGCCGGCCTCGCCGCGCCAGGCGCAACGTGCCTGAGCGCGGCGACGACACCCTCACCGCCTTCGTGCGCCACCTGGCCAGCGAACGGCGGCTGTCCCCGCATACCGTCAAACACTACCGGCGTGACCTGGAACGGGCGGCGCCCCATCTGCCGCCCTGGACCCAAGTCACGGTGCACGACGTGCGCGCCCTAGTGGCGCGGCTGCACCGCCAGGGCCTGGGCGGGCGCAGCCTGCAGCGCCTGCTCTCCACCCTGCGCACCTTCTACACCTGGATGAACCGCGAAGGGCTGGCCCGGGACAACCCGGCGCTGGACGTGCGCGCGCCGAAAAGCGGCCGGCGCCTGCCCAAGGCCCTGGACGCGGACCAGACCCGCCAGCTGCTCGACGCGGAAGGCGGCGAAGGCCCGCTGGGTCTGCGCGACCAGGCGATGCTGGAATTGCTGTACGCCTGCGGCCTGCGCCTGGCGGAGCTGATCAGCCTCAACCTGGACAGCATCGACCTGGCCGGCGCCCAGCTGGTGGTCACCGGCAAGGGCAACAAGACCCGCTGGCTGCCGGTGGGCACCCCGGCGCTGAACGCGGTGCGCGCCTGGCTGAAGGCCCGCCCCCTGTTCACCGCCGACGCCGACGAGCCGGCCCTGTTCCTGAGCCGGCGCGGGCGGCGCATCAGCCCCTCCAGCGTGCAACAGCGGCTGCGCCGGGCGGCGCTGGCCCGGGGCCTGGACGACAACCTGCATCCGCACAAGCTGCGCCACTCTTTCGCCACCCATGTGCTGGAGTCCTCCGGCGACCTGCGCGCGGTGCAGGAGCTGCTCGGCCACGCCAACCTGAGCACCACCCAGGTCTATACCCATCTGGATTTCCAGCACCTGGCCAGGATCTACGACGGCGCCCACCCCCGTGCCCAGCGGCGCGAGGAAGACGACTGACCCGCAACCCCTTATTATTGAGCCCATGACCGGACTGAAACTGATCACCTTCGACCTGGACAACACCCTGTGGCCGGTGGACGAGGTGATACGGCAGGCGGAAAAGACCTGCAGCGACTGGATCGCCGAGCACCACCCCTCGGCCGCCGCCGCGCTCACCGCGGAGCGGGTGCGCACGGTGCGCGACGAGCTGGTGCGCGCGCACCCGGATTACCTCAACAACCTGACCCGCCTGCGCCGCGACGCCATGGCCCGGGCCTTCATCGACGCCGGTTTCAAGGAAAAGGAAGCGCGCCACATCGCCGCCGACGCCTTTCAGGTGTTCCACGACGCCCGCAACCGGGTGACGTTCTTTCCCGGCGCGCTGGAAGTGCTGGAAACCCTGGCGGACAGCTACACCCTGGGGGCGCTCAGCAACGGCAACGCCGACCTCAAGCGGATCGGCATCCGCGAGCTGTTCGGCTTCCACCACTCCGCCGAGAGCATCGGCCGGCGCAAGCCGGACCCGGACATGTTCCAGGCCGCCCTGCTGAGCGCCGGCGTGCGGCCCGAGCAGGCACTGCACGTGGGCGACCACCCGGTGGAAGACGTGGACGCGGCGCGCCAGCACGGCTTCCACGCGGTATGGGCCAACCTGATCGACCTGCGCTGGCCCAGCGACCTGGACAAACCCGAGCACCATATTCACCATCTGCGCGAACTGACCGACCTGCTGCCCCTGTTCGATGACTGACGCCAACAACTGAAGCCGAGACCCATGACCGATACCCGCGGCCAACTGAAGACCCTGCTCGACGACATGCAGAGCGAACTGCAAACCCTGGGACTGTGGGAAGGCCACCCCCCGGAACCGGAAGCGTTCGAAAGCAGCACGCCGTTCTTCGCCGACCGCATGGATTTCAGCCAGTGGCTGCAGTGGGTGTTCATCGCCCGCTTCCGCGCCCTGCTCGCCGAGCAGCATCCGCTACCGGCGCAGTGCGACGTGGCCCCCATGGCCGAGGAAGCCCTCAAGGAGTTCCCCCAGGACACCGATAACCTGGTGGCCCTGCTGGCCGAGTTCGACGACCACTTCTAAGCCATCCGCTGACCAGGGGCACCTTCGCGGATCAGGCTGTCGGCGAGCAGCGCCAGCCAGGCGTCTTCGTCGTCGCCGGCGGACAGGGTCCACAGCCAGCGGCCCTGGGCGTCGAGCCCTTCCAGGGCGGTGACCACGCGGCCGGGCCCGGGCCGGCGCAGCCGCCAGACACTGGCCACCCGGCCCATATCCAGCGACACCAGCACACCGTTGTGGGCCAGATGGCAGTGGCCCTTCTGCCAGCGCGGCGGCGACCAGGGCGCGCTCAGACACAGGCGCACGCCGTTGTTGCCGGTGCATACGGTGAACGCGCGCCGGCGCTGGCCGGCCAGCGCCAGCAGCGCCGGCACCGTTTCCATGCGCACCGGGCAGGCGAACTTATCGCGCACCGCCTGGTAAAGCACCTGGCGGCGGTCGCCGAGGCCGGCCATCAGGTCGCGGAAGCCGTCGTCATCCAGTTGCGACCACTGCCGCTCCAGCTCGGCCACCGCCGGCGAGGCGGNCCGACGGTCGCGGCGCGGCGGCGGCGCGCCCAGCTGGCGCTGGTCCGGATGCAGCATCGCGCAGACCAGTTCCTCGAACGCCAGCCCGCCGGTTTCCGGCGCCACCGCCATCTGCTGCACCGGTGCTCCGTAGCGGTCGAAGAACAGCAGGCTGCGCGCCGGCAGGTCGGCCACCGGCGCCAGCACCGCCATCACCGAATGCCACAGGGGCAGGTTCAACTGCTGGCTGAGCCGGCACTGCTCGCCGCGGGATTCCAGGCAGGCCTCCTCGTCCAGCAGGGTGGGATAGCGCATCGACTGGGACACCCGCGCCCCGTCGGCGAAGGTGGTGACCACCAGCGCGCCGAGCCGGTAGAGCCCCTTGAGGATGGCCAGCGGCTCGTCCTGCAGACGCAGCACCCGGTCGCCAAGGGCGGCGCGGCAGTGATGAAAAGTGGTGGAAACGTCGTTGGCGGACGCCAGAGTGGTGACCGTCACAGCGGACCTCCTGGGGTAACAGGGTGTGGGCAGCTGGCGTCGGCTGGCGTTCCACAGTCAGGGAGAACGGGGGAGCCTTCTGCTATTTGGTGAGGATCAACCGGTTGTTGGCGGTGCGGCGCAGCAAATAGCGTTCGCCGCCGTGCTCGATCCACAGCTTGCCGTCACGGTTGAGCAGCGCCACGCTGGTCGCCACGCTGTCGTCACTGATGGCGATGCTGCGGCCTTGCTTGGCCACGGTGGGGGCGCTCGCTTGGCGGGGGGCAACGGTTCCTTGAGTCATGACGCTTCTCCTTGAGTTTCGTGGCTCGAAAGAATATGAGAATGATTATCATTAGGTAATCCGATACCGTCAAGCACCCTGGCACGGTGAGCAAACAATTTTTAACAGCGGGCGACTCAAAGGCCCCGCTTTGGCGACCGGCGGCTATGGAGCTTGTCGCTCCAAGCGCCTAGACTGGCCCTATGAATACAGCTATCGCCTCAAAAGCCATCGAAACGCCCCAGGAAAAGCTGGCGGCGATCCTCGACAGCCATCAGCCGCGCAGTCTGCTGACCGTCAGTCTCAACCCCGTGCCCGTGGCCCAACACTGGTGCGACGATCACGATTGCGAGTTGATCAGCATTCAGGAGCTGGACCCGTTCAAACAGTTGGAAGCCGTGCGCCGGGTGGATATGGCGGTGGTCGCCGACCAGCTTGAATACATGAACCAGAAGGACGGCGAAGCCCTGCTCGGCCTGCTGCGCAACCTGCACACCGATTCCATGGTGGCGGTGTACCAGCGCAGCGCCTGGCGCCGGAAAAACTGCGCTGGCCGCACAACGGTTTCCTGGCTCTGGGCTGCCGCGAGGAAGGTCACTTCGCCCAGGACGGCCGCGAGCTGGATATCTACAGCTACGATCTGGACGACTATAATTTCCGCCGCCAATGGAATAACCCGCGCTTCTGGGCCAACCCGGAGCACTGGGGAAAATACTGGTGGTAAGCCGCTCTTGATCCTTCAGCGCCTCAAAGAATCACTCTATTTCTGGCGCCGCCATCTGGCGGCGCTGTTCGTTATCAGCGCGCCCTTCGCACTGATCGGCGAGGCGTTTCAATGGCTGGTGGGGCCGGTGATCGTCAACGACGCCGGCGGCCAGGTGGTGGGCTTCAACGCGGCCAGCATGCTGTTTCTGATGATGCTGCGGCCGCTCGCCGAGGGCGCGCTGATCTTTCAGTTGTCGATCATTCAGCGCGGTGACGGCCAGGGCCCCTGGCACAGTATTCTTGCCGCCTTTCTGCGCTTTCCCTATCTGCTGGGCACCTACTTCCTGATGGCCCTGGCGGTATCGGTGGGCTGGATGCTGCTGTTCTTCCCGGCGTTCTGGATCTACGCCCGCCTGTGCTTCGCGCCATTCCGGGTGATGCTGCGCGGTGACACACCCCTCAACGCCCTGCGTACCTCCTTTACCCGCAGCGGGCCCTGCCAATGGCACCTGCTGGCGGCGATCCTGCTGGCCGGCACCCTGGTGTTCGCCGTGGCCGGCTTCACCAACAGCCTGTTGGTGGGTGTGCTCGGCGACCATCCCGGTGTGCTGTTGGTGGCCAGCCTGGTGGTGAGCCTGGCCGCCACCCTGGTCAACGTGGTGGCGTTCCGCTTCTGGACCCTGCACGACCAGGACTGACCAGCCGCCAGGCCCGAAACCCTTCCTCACTGCCCAACGCCTCGCGCCGCCCGGCGCAGCCGCTCGCGGGTGATGTCGGCGATGGTCGGCCAGCGCGGCTCGCCGGTGGCGTCGCCGCGCTGCACCAGCAAGAAGCGGCGGCCGCCGCCGTCGGCGAGATTCTCGGCGAGCACCGCATGGCCGGTGCTGCCGCTGCCGGCGAAAAAATCCAGCACCAGATCACCGGGACCGGTGGCCAGCCGCAACAGAAAGCGCAGCAAGGCCGTGGGTTTCGGGTAGGTGAACGGCACCCGGGCGCCGAACAACGCCTGCAGTTCCCGGGTGCCGCTGCGCGCGGTGCCGAAGGCGGCGCCGTCCAGCCAGGTGGTGGCCACCTCGCCGTAGGGCTGCTTTTCCTTCAGGAACACCTTGAGCTGCGGCCGGGCGCGCCCGCTCCGACCGAACAGAATGCGGCCGTCGGCCTGCAGCTCGGCGAAGCGCTCCGGCCCGGTCCGCCAGCACCGTCCGGGCGGCGGCTGGAACACCTCGCCGGTGAGCGGATTGGTGATCGGATAGGTCAGCGCCGGACGCACGTTGGGGGCGTCGAACGGATCCGCCTTCCAGGGCCCGCGCGGGTCGTTATCCGGATTGTGGTAGCGCCCCGCCCGCACCGCCACCGGGTAGGCGGCGAAGCCCGGCAGGGAACGCCACAGCGCCTCGTTGGCGGCGGTGAGCCGGCGCTGGGCCTGACGCCGCCGCCGTGCGTAGGCGACCACGTATTCGTGCTGCACGCAGAGGTCGGTGTCGTTCTGGCGCGAGGTGCGCGACTGCCAGGCGAACATGGCGACGAAATTGGCGGCGCCGAAGATTTCGTCGAGCACCAGCCGCAGGGTGTGCACCTCGTGGTCGTCGATGCTGACGAACAGCACCCCGTCGTCGCGCAGCAGCTCCCGGGCCAGCACCAGGCGCGGATAGATCATGTTCAGCCAGGGCCCGTGCCGGCGTCCTTCGTCGTCGGCGGCGCCGGGGCCGTCACCGCGACGGGCGCGGAAATTATCCTCGTACAGGAAGTCGCCGCCGGTGTTGTAGGGCGGGTCGATGTAGATCATCTTCACCCGCTTCAGATAGCGTTTTCGCAAACGCTTGAGCACCGGCAGGTTGTCGCCCTCGATCACGCCGTGGGGCATCCGGGCGGCCTCCAGGCTCGCTTCCGGGCAGGGTTTGAGCACCGCCGCCGCCGGGCTTCGCAGCGCCGCCAGCATCGCCGCTTTGCCCGGCCAGCTGAGCTGGTAGGCCTCCACGGCCCCCGCATCCCAGCGGCCGGTCTCTTCGGGGTCCCGCAATGCCAGCGTTTCCATGGCATCCCGCCGTTGTTGCTCGTCCATTCCCTATTCATGCCCTTGCAGAACCCCTCTGCGCAAAGTATAAACATAGGGATTAGCGCATAAGCAATGGATATATATTGCTTATGCGCAAACCGCAAAGTATAAAAACCCGCAAGCGCAGAGGGAATTGCAATGATGGATGTAGGCAGCATTCTTAGAGAGCAGCGCCGGAACCGGAACGAAACGCTGCAAGTGGTGGCGGCCCGTGCCCACACCGACGCCGGCAACCTGTCGCGTATCGAACGCAACAAGCAGCAACTGACCGTGGTGCAGCTGGTGCGGCTTTGCGACGCCCTGGGGCTGCCGCTGGACGAATTCGCCCGGCGGCTGGATGCGGTGCGGATCAAACCGCGCCGGGTTCGCGACCCCGGCGGTCAGTACGAAACCGCCCGGCGGCGCCTGGCCTTGGGCCTGCCGGTGCTGACCGGCGGTCGCCGGCAAGCCTGACGCCGGCGGGCCGCCGGCCCGGCGTTATCGACAACGCCACAACGGCATTACGACTTGCGCCGATTCAACCTCAACGCCCCGCTATTTGCTAATACGCAATACCGGTAATTTGCGCTATTGCAATTAACACATTGAGGAGGCAAGAGCGCATTCCGAATACTGGGCGGCATGGATATCGGCGGCATTCTCAAAGCAAGGCGCGTGCGCAGGGACGAAACCCTCGAGGACGTGGCGTTTCGGGCGGGCACCGACGCGGGCAATCTGTCGCGCATCGAACGCAACCGGCAGGATGTGTCGGTGCAGCGTCTCGGGCGTCTTTGCGATGCCCTGGAGATGTCGCTCACCGAACTGTTCGAGGAACTGGAAGGCAAGGCCAAGACGCCGCATCTGCGCGATCCGGCCAGCGCCTTCGACAAGGACACCCGCCAACTGATCGAGCTGTCCGACAAACTCAACACTAACGGGCGCCGTCTGCTGGTGGACCTGGCCGCCCGCCTCGCCGAGACCAAAGGGCTCTACTGAACCCGCCCCCTAAGCCCGGTCGTAAACGATAAACGAGTAATCGTAGGGGTTGGGGCCTTCCGCCGCGTAATCCTCCCGCGCCACCTCGCGCCATTCGGCGGCGTCGAAATCCGGGAAGCGGGTGTCGCCCTCCACGTCCGCGTGCACCTGGGTGAGATAGAGACGGTCCGCGCGCGGCAGCGCCAGCCGGTAGATCTGGGCGCCGCCGATCACCACCACTTCGTCGTGCCCTTCCACCACCACCAGATGCCCGGCCAGTTCCAGGGCCTGGTCCAGATCCGCCACCACCTTGGCGCCCGGCGCCGAATAGTCCGGCTGGCGGGTAATCACGATGTTGGTGCGCCCGGGCAGCGGCCCCTTGAGGGACTCCCAGGTATTGCGCCCCATGATGATCGGCTTGCCGAACGTGACCTTCTTGAAGTANTTCAGGTCGTTGGGCAGGTACCAGGGCAAGGCGTTGTTGCGCCCGATCACATTGTTGGCGGCCTTGGCGGCCATCATCGCCAGACGAAACGTCATGGTGGTTCCTTATTGCACGGCGGCGGNNGTTANACCGCGATCGGCGCCTTGATGCCGGGATGCGGGTCGTANCCCTCGAGGGTGAAGTCCTCGAACCGGAACGCATAGAGATCACGGACCGCCGGNTTCAGGGTCATGGTCGGCAGAGGGCGCGGCGCGCGNGCCAGNTGNNTGTCCGCCTGTTCCACATGGTTGCTGTAGAGGTGGGCGTCGCCCAGGGTGTGCACGAACTCGCCCGGTTGCAGATNGCAGACCTGGGCGATCATCAGGGTCAGCAGCGCGTAGGAGGCGATATTGAANGGCACNCCCAGGAAGATATCGCCGCTGCGCTGGTAGAGCTGGCAGCTCAGCTTGCCGTCGGCCACGTAGAACTGGAACAGGCAGTGGCACGGCGGCAGCGCCTGGCGGCCGTTGGCCGCGTTCTGCTGCGGCGACAGGCGCGGGTCCGGCAGCACCGCCGGGTTCCAGGCGCTCACCACCAGCCGGCGGGAATCCGGGTTGCGGCGGATCTCCGCCACCACCTCGTCGATCTGGTCGATCACGCCACCGTCCACGGTGGGCCAGCAGCGCCACTGCTCGCCGTAGACCGGGCCCAGATCACCGTCCGGGGTGGCCCATTCGTCCCAAATGCTGACGCCGTTTTCCTTCAAATAGCGGATGTTGGTGTCGCCGGCCAGAAACCAGAGCAGCTCATGGATGATCGATTTCAGGTGCACCTTCTTGGTGGTCACCAGGGGAAAGCCCTCGGCCAGGTCGAACCGCATCTGGTGGCCGAACAACGAATAGGTGCCGGTGCCGGTGCGGTCGCCCTTGTAGGTGCCTTCGTGCCGGGCCCGGTGCAGCAGTTCCAGATATTGTTTCATGGCGTCAGCCTCTCCTTAATCGCGGCCCATTGCCGGACGGTCGTCGTGCTTGTAGGCCCAGGCGATCATGGCGGCGCCGATCACGATCATCGGAATGCTCAGCAGCATGCCCATGGTCAGCCAGCCGCCGGCCAGATAACCCAGGTGCGCGTCGGGCTCGCGGAAGAACTCCACGAAGGTCCGCGACAGGCCATAGCCGACCCCGAACAGGCCGGTCACCGCCCCGGCCGGGCGTGGCCGCGCCGAGTACAGCCACAGCACCAGGAACAGCACGATGCCTTCCAGGAAGAATTCATAGAGTTGCGAGGGATGGCGCGCCACGCCCATGGGATCGGACGGAAACACCATGGCCCAGGGCGCGTCCGAGGGCCGGCCCCACAGTTCGCCGTTGATGAAATTGCCGAAGCGGCCGGCGCCCAGGCCGATGGGCACCACCGGCACGGCGAAATCCGCCACCGAGAAGTAGCGTTTGCCGAATTTACGGGCCAGCAGCCAGAAGGCGAACAGCACGCCCAGGGCGCCGCCGTGGAAGCTCATGCCGCCGGTCCAGATGGCGAACAGCCAGAGCGGGTCGTCCAGGAACTTGCCGAAGTTATAGAACAGCACATAGCCGACCCGGCCACCCAGGATCACGCCCAGCGCCACATAGAACACCAGGTCGCTGACCTGATCGCGGGTCCAGCCGCTGTCCGGCCGCCCGGCGCGCCAGATCAGCAGGCACCAGCCGCCGACGAAGCCGATCAGGTACATCAGGCCGTACCANTGAACCTGCAAGGGACCCAGNGCTATCGCCACCGGNTCGATCTGGGGAAACTCCATGCCAATACTCCGTCAGCGCGGCCCNGGNNNGGGNCGCGTCAGTTCAGTATCAATTCCACGCCGATCACGATCAGCACGNCGGCGAAAANGCGCCNNAGNGTNNCNGANGGCANNCGGTGGCTGAGNCGCGCGCCCACNCGCGCCATGGGNAAACTGGTGACCACGATGGCCAGNGCCGCNGGCAGGTANACNTAACCNANACTCCAGGNNGGCANNTCGGNNCGCCCCCANCCGGTGGCCACGAAGCCGGCGCTGCCGGCCAGNGCGATGGGCAGGCCGCAGGCNGCNGANANCGCCACCGCGTTCTGCATCGGCAGNCGGCACCAGGACAGAAAGGGTACCGTGAGNGANCCGCCGCCGATACCGAACANNCTGGANATNCCGCCGATCACNGNGCCNACNCCGGCCAGGCCGANGCCGCCGGGCANNCGCTCGGGCANGCCNNCNCCGGNGNNCACCGCGCGCCGNCGGCTGANCANCATCTGCGCNGCGATCAGNANCGCGAANANNCCGAACAGGCGGGNCAGCGCGG